>Ga0256832_1000025_pt1 | contig 97045 bp, 82 predicted proteins | sample 134614metaG_FD_190534 | JGI IMG/M metagenome (GOLD analysis project Ga0256832, IMG submission 190534) | Hydrothermal vent microbial communities from Lau Basin, Pacific Ocean - 134-614 | ecosystem: Environmental > Aquatic > Marine > Hydrothermal vents | place: Pacific Ocean: Lau Basin | collected...
ACCCTACCCCGCGGCAGGACTTTTTCCACAAACTGCCATTATAATGCTCCCAACCGAGCCAGCAGGGCGGGAACCCAAACGGCAAAAGGAGCCATTATGCGCAGCATCATGTTATTGAACGCCAAGGGCGGATGCGGCAAGAGCACCCTGGCCAGCAACCTCGCCAGCTACTACGCGGCGGAAGGCAAAAAGGTCGCCCTGGTGGACTTCGACCCACAAAAGTCCAGCCTGGAATGGCTGGCGGTGCGCTCCGCGGACGACTGGGAGATCCTCGGCATCGACGGCACCGTCAAGGAGCTGAAAATCCCCCGCAACCTCGACGTGGTAATCTACGACGTGCCCGCCGGCATCAGCGGCAAGGACCTCACCGCCATGGTGAAACGCGCGCAGACCATCATCATCCCCGTGCTGCCCTCGCCCATCGACATCCGTGCCGCCTCGCACTTCATCCGCGACCTGTTGCTGGTGGGCAAGGTCTCGCGCAAACAGACCAAGATCGCCGTGGTGGCCAACCGGGTGCGGGAAAACACCCTGGTATTTCATAAGCTGGAAAAATTCCTCAAGAGCCTGAAGATCCCCTTCGTCGCCACCCTGCGCGACACGCAAAACTACATTCGCGCCGAGGAACGCGGCCTGGGCATCTTCGAACTGGCGCCCTCCCTGGTCGCCCACGACGTCGAACAATGGGAACCCCTGCTCAAATGGCTGCGCAGCAAACGCAGCATGCCCCAGGCCTGAATTCGATTTCCTGCCAGCCTCACAGCACCGACCCGTTGCTGCTGAGAGCGCTACTCATCGTTATGTTCTGCGGTGCCTTTGCCGGCGCTGCCAGCGCCGGGCCCGCCGGCCACACCACACTGCTGGAAAAATACCGCCAACTGCAACCGGCACTGGCGCAAAGCATCTTTGGTGAGCCCATCCTGCTGACCAGCAACGTCGGCGATGAACAGGCACAGGGCGAGGTGTATGCCCTGCTGGACACCCCCTTCGATGCCCTGCGCGCCGCCCTTTCGCAACCCGCCCAGTGGTGCGAGCTGGCCATCCTCCACGTCAACGTCAAGACCTGCGTCCATCGCCAGAACCAGTTGACCTTTTACGTCGGCCGCAAATATTACCAACCCCCCGACAAGGCCTACGCGCTGCAATACCGCTTTCAACAGCTGGCCAACGACCAACAACAGCTGCACGTCCAACTCAGCGCCGAACAGGGCCCCCTCGGCACCTCGGACTATCTCATCCGTCTGCATGCCATCGCCATCGACCCGCAACACAGCTTCATCCACTTCCACTACCGCTACCGCTTCGGCCTCATGGCCAGGCTCGCCATGCAGACCTACCTCGCCACCCTGGGCCGCAACAAGGTGGGCTTCACCATCACCGGGTTCGACAAACAGGGACAGCCCATCTACGTCAAGGGCCTGCAGGGCGTGGTGGAACGCAACGTGATGCGTTACCTGTTCGCCATTCAGGCCGTGCTCGAGGCAAGGAAATCCGCACCGCAATACCAGCCCACCGCCGGCCTGGTGCGCTGGTTCGCGCACGTGCAACAACATCCGCGACAACTGCTGGGATTCACCCGGGAGGAATACCTGGAGAACAAACGGCGCGAACTTGCCAATCAGCGGGCGCTGCAGGAGGCTGATTCAACCAAGGAATTGCCGTAAAAAAATGGTGGGCCTGCTCCGACTTGAACGGAGGACCAAGGGATTATGAGTCCCCTGCTCTAACCAACTGAGCTACAGGCCCAAAACGCAGGGGATGTTACCACCGTTTCCCGCAATCAAGAAAAATGCTGGAAACGCTGGCTGCCGTTTAGGACGATCCCGAGGACGATTGCTCCGGAGTTTCCGCGTCGATGAAACTGCGCAGACTGTCGGAGCGGCTGGGGTGACGCAGTTTGCGCAGGGCCTTGGCCTCGATCTGGCGAATGCGCTCACGGGTGACATCGAACTGCTTGCCCACTTCCTCGAGGGTGTGGTCGGTGTTCATGTCGATGCCGAAGCGCATGCGCAGCACCTTGGCCTCGCGGGCGGTAAGGCCGTCCAGCACGTCCAGGGTGGCCTCGCGCAGACCTTCGAAGGTGGCGGAGTTCACCGGCGAGAGCATGTTGGCGTCTTCGATGAAATCACCCAGCCGCGAGTCTTCGTCGTCGCCGATGGGGGTCTCCATGGAGATGGGTTCCTTGGCGATCTTCAGCACCTTGCGCACCTTGTCTTCGGGCATGTCCATGCGTTCCGACAATTCTTCCGGGGTGGGCTCGCGCCCCATTTCCTGCAGCATCTGCCGGGCGATACGATTGAGCTTGTTGATGGTCTCGATCATGTGCACGGGGATGCGAATGGTGCGCGCCTGGTCGGCGATGGAACGGGTGATGGCCTGGCGAATCCACCACGTGGCGTAGGTGGAGAACTTGTAACCACGGCGGTATTCGAACTTGTCCACCGCCTTCATCAGGCCGATGTTTCCTTCCTGGATCAGGTCGAGGAATTGCAGACCACGGTTGGTGTATTTCTTGGCGATGGAGATCACCAGGCGCAGGTTAGCCTCCACCATTTCCTTCTTGGCGCGGCGGGCCTTGGCCTCGCCGATGGACATCTTGCGGTTGATCTCCTTGATCTCGCCGATGGAAATACCCGCCTCTTCCTGCAGGGCCACCAGCTTGCTTTGCGCGCGCTTGATCTCGTCTGCATATTCGGCGAGTACGGCGGAGTAACTTTCCCCGGCGTCGATCTGCCGCTGCAACCAGTCCAAATCGGTTTCGTTATCAGGGAAAGAGGTTATGAATTCCTTGCGTGGCATACGCGCTTTGCTCACGCAGATGTCCATAATCACCCGCTCGTGGGCGCGCACCTCATTGACAATCTCACGGATATTAGACACCAGCATTTCCGAAACCTTGGCCACAAGCTTGATCTCGGCCAGCTCGTCCACCATCTGGGTGTAGATTTTTTCGCAGCGCGTGTCGTCACGGCCATGCTTTTCCGCCGTCTTTTGATGACGCATGAAGAGTTTCTTGATGGAGGCAAAGCGGGCTCTGGCCTCTTCCGGATCGGGGCCGGTATCCACGGCCTCCGCCTCGGAGTCATCCTCGGCAGTGTCTCCGGCCTTGGCATCTTCGGTGGGTTTTTCGGCTTTCGCCGCCGGTGCAGGCGCCGGTACGGGGATCTCATCGTCTTCGCTGATGAAGCCGGACAGCAAATCGGTGAGACGGGCCTCACCCGCCTCCACCTTGTCGTAGATGTCCAGCACCGTACGAATGGTCCCAGGATAATGCGCCAGCGCATTCATCACCTGGTTGATGCCATCTTCGATGCGCTTGGCGATGACGATTTCGCCCTCGCGGGTGAGCAGTTCCACGGTGCCCATTTCACGCATGTACATGCGCACAGGATCCGTGGTGCGACCAAAGTCGCTGTCCACCGTGGCCAGGGCCGCGGCGGCCTCTTCGGCGGCGTCTTCGTCCGCAGACACACCTTCCTCGGAAAGCACAATGCTGTCCTTGTCCGGCGCCACTTCGTGCACCACGATGCCCATGTCGTTGATCATGCGCACGATGTCTTCGATCTGATCCGCCTCCACAATTCCTGTGGGCAGGTGGTCGTTGACTTCCCGATATGTCAGGTAGCCCTGTTCCTTACCCTTGGCGATGAGCAGTTTTAACTGCGATTGTTGCTCTGCATTCATAGACATGTCGTTGACCAGCCCTCAAAACCGACCCCAAAATAGCCGGGCATTATAACCGAACCTTCGGGGACTTGGCGACCTGTTTTGGCCGCAATAATTTATCGTCTCAAAATAATTGCTACAGGGTTATTTCTCCGGGTGGGAGCGCCTTTTCAGGCATGATTCGCGCCTGAAAAGGCGCTCCCACAGTCGATCGCATTGTATCAATGCGCTATGGGATAATTTGCTTTCACTCACTGCTACAATGGGTATTCCCAAGGTGGCAAATGCCTAGCGATGTCTGTTAAACCAATGTTCAGACCCTTAACAATTCAATGTTTCCGCGGAAAACCCCAGGGTCAGCGTCGCTGCCCACTGGCACTCAGCACGGAATATTCGTGCTTTTCGGCCTCGGTGGCCGTACCCAGTTGCACCTTGGATTGCAGGTGCTCCCAGCGTTGCTCATCGCGCAGTGCAGCCAGCTTGGCCACCACGGCCACAAATTCGGTTTCCAGGCCGTTATCGGGCAACATCAGCGGCTGACTCGCCAGCTTGGCGAGATGCCCCGCCTCCTGGAGTTTTTCCTGTGTTCGCCAGTGTTCGACAATGGCGCCGCAACTAAGTTGTGGGCGTTGTTGCAATAATTCAACCAGCTCCAGTAACAGCGCAGCCCCTGGTTGCTCCAGGCCCTGCAGCAGCGACCAGTCGTCGATACAGGCCACCAGTTGCGGGCGATGCAGCAGCAGCTGGATCGCCTGGCGCATGGTGGACGGCGCCCCCTTCACAGTCACCGGCCGCCGGGGCGGCTGAGTCCGGTGTCTGCCCCGGGTAATCAGACCGCCCAGTGCCGCCGGGTCAACCTTGGCGATCTCCGCCAAACGTGTCGCCATCATGTGTCTAAATACCCCTTCTGGAAGTTTCTCCAGCAGGGGTCGGGTGCGTTCCACCAACCGCGCACGACCATCGATGCTCCCCATATCGACCGCTTGGCAAAGTTCGCCAAAGAAATAGTCGGAAAATGACTGGGCTGCCGTGACTCGTGCCTCGAATCCGACCTTATCTTCCTTGCGCACCAGACTGTCCGGATCCTCGCCCTCGGGCAGGAACATGAAGCGCAACTCCCGCCCCTCGCCGAGAATGGGCAGGGCGTTTTCCAGCGCCCGCCAAGCCGCCTGGCGCCCGGCGCGGTCACCGTCGAAGCAGAACACGATCTGCGGCACCACCCGGAACAGGCGTTCGAGATGCTCCCGCGTGGTGGCCGTGCCCAGGGTGGCCACGGCGTTGCGCACCCCGAACTGGGCCAGGGCCACCACGTCCATGTAACCCTCCACCACCAGCAGGCGCTCCAGCTTGCGCTCCGCCTTACGCGCCTGGTACAGGCCGTAGAGTTCGCGGCCCTTGTGGAAGATGGGTGTCTCGGCGGAGTTGAGATACTTCGGCCCCTCGTCTTTACCCAGCAGCCGGCCGCCGAAGGCCACCACCCGGCCGCGACGGTCGCGGATGGGGAACATGATGCGCTCGCGAAAGCGGTCGTAATGCCCGCCATTGTCTTTTTTCACCACCAGCCCGGCCTGCACCAGCTGGGCCTCTGTCGCCCCCTGCTTGAGCAGATAAGCCCCGAGGTTGTCCCAGCCCGGCGGCGCGAAGCCCAGTTCGAAAGCCGCGGCCACTTCACCCGTGAGGCCGCGCCCCTTGAGATAATCCCTGGCCCGCGCCGCCTGCGGGTGCTGCTTCAATTGCTGACGATAAAATTGGCTGGCCTGTTCCATCACCGCGTACAGCGCCTGATGCCCCTGCTCCTGCGGCGCATGGCCCGCCTCCCGCGGCACCTCCATGCCCGCGCCGGCGGCCAGCTCCTCCACCGCCTCCACGAAACCCAGGTGTTCGTATTCCATGAGAAAGCCCAGCGCCGAACCATGGGCACCGCAACCAAAGCAATGATAGAACTGCTTGTCGGGACTCACCGTGAAGGAGGGGGTCTTTTCGTTGTGAAAGGGGCAACATGCCTGGTATTCGCGGCCGGTCTTTTTCAGTTGCACGCGGCTGTCGATGACATCGACAATGTCCACTCGAGCGAGCAATTCATCTATGAAGGCAGTGGGGATACGGCCGGACATGAATTTAAAGATACAAGAGATCAGATAAAAGAGGAAAGACAAAAAGCTGTAGTGTCACGGATGCGACCTTTACTCTTGCATCTTTTCTCTTTTCCCTGGGCGCGCGGTCCAGCTCTTGGGTATTAAGAAAGGGAAGATGGGCTATGCGCCCAGTTGTGATTTAATCCGTTGGCTCACCGCGCCCATATCGGCTCGCCCCTGCACCTGGGGCTTGAGCACGCCCATGACCTTGCCCATGTCTTTCATGGACTCGGCGCCGGTACTGGCGATGGCGTCTTTGATGAGGGCGTCGATCTCTGCGTCGCTGAGTGCGGCGGGCAGGTATTCCTGCAACACGCTGATTTCGTAGTTTTCCTGATCGGCCAGTTCCTGGCGGCCGGCGTCTTCGTATTGTTTGACCGAATCGCGGCGCTGCTTGACCATCTTGTCCAGCACCGCCAGCACCTGGCTGTCATCCAGCTCGATGCGCTCGTCCACCTCGCGCTGCTTGATGGCAGCCAGCACCAGACGGATCACGCCCAGGCGTGACTTGTCTTTGCTGCGCATGGCGGCCTTCATGTCCTCAGTCAATCGTTGCTTGAGTGCTGAATCGGCCATGAGATCACCTGATCAATCAAAAAACGGAAAAGAAGGAATGTCTTGCCCCTGCTGGCAGGGACAAAGCATCGAAGCGGGAATCAATACATGCGCTTGCGGCGTGTGATATCCCGGGAGGTCTTTTTCATCTGACGTTTGACGGCGGCAGCCATCTTGCGTTGACGGGCCTGGGTGGGCTTTTCGTAGAATTCACGACGACGCACTTCGGTGAGCACCCCGGCCTTTTCGCAGGAGCGCTTGAAGCGGCGCAGGGCGATGTCAAAAGGCTCATTTTCTCTTACACGAACATTCGGCATTGGTTTTCCAATCCTTTTACAGTAAACAATCTTTGCGATACATTCTTTGCCTCGCCAGGCCTTGATTGCGGCCCCAAAAACCTGGCCAGCGCAGCGAGCCGAGAATTCTAGTCATTGTGGCGCACAAATGCAAAGACTCTTGGCATAAAACAGGGGCAAAGAACGTCCCAGAGAGCCAACCTCATGTCATCCCCAAGCCCCTCCCTGACCCTCGGTATCGAAACCTCCTGCGACGAAACCGGCATCGCCCTCTATCACAGCGAGCACGGCCTGCTGGGCGACGCCCTGTACAGCCAGATCGAGCTGCATGCCGATTACGGCGGCGTGGTGCCTGAGCTGGCCTCCCGCGACCACGTGCGCAAGACACTGCCGCTGATCCGGCAGGTACTGGATCAGCCCGGTTGCCGAAAACAGGACATCAGCGGCGTCGCCTACACCGCCGGGCCGGGGCTGGTGGGCGCCCTGCTCGTCGGCACCAGCATCGGCCGCAGCCTGGCCTGGAGCTGGGGGGTGCCGGCGGTGGCCGTGCACCACATGGAAGGCCATCTGCTGGCACCACTGCTGGAGGAAAACCCACCGGGCTTTCCCTTCGTCGCCCTACTGGTCTCCGGCGGGCACACGATGTTGGTGAAGGTGGAGGGCATCGGCCGCTACTCCATTCTTGGCGAAACCCTGGACGATGCCGCCGGCGAGGCCTTCGACAAGACCGCCAAGCTGCTGGGCCTGGATTACCCCGGCGGCCCGGCCCTGGCCAAACTCGCGCAACAGGGTGATCCCCAACGCTTTCACTTTCCCCGGCCCATGACCAACCGTGCCGGACTCGATTTCAGCTTCAGCGGCCTCAAGACCTTCGCCATCACCACCCTACGCGAAGCAAACGATGGTGACACGCAACAAACCCGCGCCGACATCGCCCGCGCCTTCGAAGACGCTGTGGCCGACACCTTCGCCATCAAGTGCAAACGCGCCCTGCAGCACACCGGCATGACCCGGCTGGTGATCGCCGGTGGGGTCAGCGCCAACCGCCGCCTGCGCGAGCGCCTTGGTCAGCTCGCCAGCAAAGAAGGTTTCGAGCTCTTTTATCCCCGCCCCGCCTTCTGCACCGACAACGGAGCGATGATCGCCTTCGCCGGTTCCCTGCGCCTGGCCGCCGGACAACACCAGGGGCCGGCATTTGGCGCCCGACCACGCTGGCCCCTCGATGAATTGAGCCCGGCCTGATCCAAAAAACGGGCAAAAAAAACGGGAGCCAGTGACTCCCGTTTTCGTTTTGTTGATGACCAGGCTTAGCCCGTCATGTCCTTCATCTTCTTCAGTGGCAGGATCTTCACCACGGTACGCGCCGGCTTGGCCTTGAAGATGGTCTCCTCGCCGGTGAAAGGATTGATGCCCTTGCGTTTCTTGGTGGCCGGCTTGCGCACGGTCTTCACCTTGAGCAACCCCGGCAGGGTAAAGGTACCGGCGGCATTCTTCTTGATGTGACCGTTGATCACGTCGGCCAGGGCGTCGAACACCTTGGCCACGTCCTTCTTGGAGAGTTCGGTGGTTTCCGCAATGCTGGCATACAGCGCGGTCTTGGTCATGGGTTCCTTGATCGCGGTGATGCGTTTGGCTGGTGCGGCCTTTTTCGCGGCTTTCTTCTTAGCGGTTTTTTTCTTTGCAGCTTTCTTTTTTACCATTTGTGCTCTCCCAATGGGGTGTTCGTTTTGAGGTTCAATAATGTATTGCTGATTGTACGACAATATGTACTGTGCAGATTCCGGTTTGCATAAGACAAACATACCTACTGCTGACAAACCGACCTTCATCGATTTGCCTTGTTTTATAGACTCTTTTGACTTTTTAAGCAACGCCATAAAAAGCATTTTGCGGATTTTTTTCGTGCTATCCGCCCCTTCTCCGGCTACTATGGTTGTACAAAGCTGAATTAGACCACTTTTCCCACACGGCCTGAAAAGCCAAACAGACATGAACAACGCACAGGGCTCACCATGAGTGACAACCCAAGCCAAGACAAAACCCCGCGCACCCCACCTGAGGTCCTGCACTCAGAAATCATCGCGCGCACCAATATTTTCCGTGTGGAACGCCGCGACCTGCGCTTCGCCAATGGCGTGGAGGTAACTCATGAACGTCTGGTGGGTTCCGACAATGGCGCTGTACTCATCGTGCCCATGCTTGATGACAATACCGTATTGTTGATCCGCGAATATGCCACCGGCGTGGATCGTTACGAACTGGCCCTGCCCAAAGGACGCATTGAGCCCGGCGAACCCCTGCTGGAAGCGGCCAATCGAGAAATCATGGAAGAAGTGGGATACGGCGCACGCCGGCTGCAGCACTTCACCAGCCTCACCGTGGCCCCAGGCTATCTCAGCCACGAGACCCACGTGGTGCTGGCGGAGGATCTTTACGCCGAGCGCCATGCCGGCGATGAACCCGAGAATATCGAAGTCATACCCTGGCGGCTGGATGCGCTGGAAGACCTGTTGAAACAGGAAGAGTGCACGGAGGCACGCAGTATCGCCGCGCTGTTCATGGTGCAGGCGCACCTGACGGCTCACAATCCGTAACAGGCACACACTGGCTGCAGCAGAGGAAGAATACATCGTGAGCAGTGAATACATTGACGACATCATCAAACTGTCCATCGAGGCGGGGCATCGCATCATGGCCGTCTATGACACCAACTTCGGAGTGGAACACAAGTCCGACAACACTCCACTCACCGAGGCCGACATGGCCGCCCACCACGCCATTGTCGACGGCCTGCAACGCCTGACCCCGGAGATACCCATTCTCTCCGAGGAATCCGCCAGCATCCCCTTTGCCCAGCGCCGCCAGTGGCAGCGCTACTGGCTGGTGGATCCCCTGGACGGCACCCGCGAATTCGTCAAGCGCAATGGCGAGTTCACCGTCAACATCGCCCTCATCGACAACCACGAGCCCGTGCTCGGCGTGGTCTACGCCCCGGTCACCGGCGTCACCTATTACGCCGCTCGCGGCATGGGCGCCTTCAAGATCACCCCGGGAGAAGCGGCGACCCCCATTCACACCCGGCGCAAACCCGCGGACAGCACCATTGTTGCCGGCAGCCGTTCCCACCGCGGCGACTCGCTGGAGGCCTTTCTGAAAAAGATCGGCGACTACGAAATCATCAGCATGGGCAGCTCCCTGAAATCCTGCCTGGTGGCCGAGGGGCGCGCCGACATCTACCCACGCCTGGGCCCCACCTCGGAATGGGACACCGCCGCCGCGCAATGCGTGGTGGAAGAGGCCGGCGGGCGCATCACCAAGACCGACATGACCCCGCTGCGCTACAACACCAAGGACGACCTGCTCAATCCCCATTTCCTGGTGATTGGCGACCCGGATTACGACTGGGGACAGTACCTCTGACACAGGTAAAACTTGGCACTTTGCCGCAGTTGTGAAACCATTACTGAAATAATGGCAACTTGATGCGGTCCGCGCTGTCTCAAGCCCCACATTTTTTATCCACCCTCACTAAGGAAACCATTGTGAAAAACTCTCTCTTCGTTGGCGGCCTCGCCGCACTCATCGCCGTCAGCAGCAGCGCCTATGCCGCCAAGCCTGCCAGCGACAAGGAAAAATTCAGCTATGCCATCGGCTATCAGATCGGCCAGGGCTTCAAGCGCGACAATCTGGAAATCGATACCAAAACCATGTCACAGGCCATCAATGACGCGCTTGCCGACAAGGCGCCGCAACTGAGCATCGATGAAATGCGTGCGGCGATGGAAACCGCACAAAAGAAATTACTCGCCGCCCGCGCCGCCGAAGGTGAAAAGGCCAAGGCCGCCGGCAAGGCCTTCCTCGCCGCCAACAAAAAGAAAAAGGGCGTGATCACCACCAAGAGCGGCCTACAATACAAGGTCATCACCGTGGGCAAGGGCAAGCAGCCCAAGGCCGATTCCAACATCACCGCCCATTACAAGGGCACGCTCATCAACGGCCAGGAATTCGACAGCTCCTATCGCCGCAACCAGCCCGCCACCTTTAATGTCGGCCAGGTGATTGCCGGCTGGAAAGAAGTGCTGCCGTTGATGCACGAGGGGGACAAGTGGCAGGTGTTCATTCCCGCCGAACTGGCCTACGGCGAACGTGGCTCCGGCAATGCCATCGGCCCCAACGAGACCCTGATCTTCGAAATCGAACTGCTCAAGGTCAACTGATCCACCCCTGCCGGCATGGGCGCCGACATTTCCTCACGACAGCTTGCCTTCTCCCGGCGACTGTTGGACGTGTTGCGTGCCCATCCGGCGGGGATCAGCGAATACGAGCTGATTCGCACGCTGGACACCGATGGCGAATCAGGTTTCGATCGTAACTGCCTGCGTGACAGTCTGTCCCTGTTTCAGACCCATTTCTTTTTGTTTCACCATCTCTACGTACTGCACGATCACCTGTGGCGAAAGGGCGAGGCCTACCTCAGCATCAGCCCGCTGTGCATACAACTACTTCCCGTTAGCGATCGGCCCGGCAACGAACTGGCCGAACATGCCCCGCTGCGCGAGTATTATCTCGACATCAACAACCTGAAAAACACCGATGCCAATGAAGTGGATCGTCTGCTGGGGCGCTTCTGGTCACGCTTCGTGCGCGATGACGAGCGGCAAAACGCCCTGGCCGAACTGGAGCTGAGCGACCCCGTGGACTGGGCCACCATCAAGACCCAGCACCGGCGTCTGGCCATGCAACACCACCCCGACCGCGGCGGGGACGAACAACGCCTGCAGGCCATCAATGCGGCCATGGACATCCTGGTCCGGGACAGCCGCAACCGGTAACACCCGGCATACGTTGTTCCAAGTCATAAACCCACGTCATAAGAAAAGGGGCCAACGGCCCCTTTTCACTTTCCGGCAGCAGGCATCACTCAGTCACCGAGGTTGAACACCTTCAGATCCTTCGCCGCCTTGATCTTGCCCGTATAACCCTGGGCGCGAATCAATGCCTTCACCTCATCCAGGTTGGACGCGGTATTGGGCGTGATGTGCGACAGCACCAGCTTTTTAGGCATGGCCGCCGCGGCCACTTCACCCATGCGCGAGGGCGTAGTGTGCAACTGGAACATTACCGGGTTGGGATGGGTGTCCATGATGGCCGTGTCATAGATCAATATATCGGCACCCTTGGCGATCATTGCCATGTTCGGGCCTTCCGAGTTGGTGTCCCCGGAATAGACGATGCTATTGCCCTTGTATTCGATGCGATAGGCCACGGCCGGCACCGGACCGTGCTTTACCGGCATAGAAATAATCTTCAGGCCGTCCTGCATGAGCACCGTCTCCTCCTGGGCCGCCGGCCAGTTGGAGCCCAGGTCATGGGCCAGGTAGCTGAAGGTGCCGGCCTTGATGGCCTTGGTGAAGATATTCAGGTAACGCTCCACACCACTGGGCATGGCGTAATGCCCGTCGATGTATTCCGTAGTGCTGGGATACTGGGCAATGGTGGTATTGGGAAAGGGTACCCCATTGGCCACCGGACCCCAGATGTGAATGGGCGCATCACGCAACACGCCGGCACCGGCATTGTGAAAATAGATGGTCTTGATGATCGCCGACAGGTCACTTGTGTGGTCGATGTGCAGGTGGCTGAGCAACACCAGGTCCAGATCCTTCACATTCACGCCACTCTTCGCCAGGCTCTTGAACGTACCGCCGCCCGCATCCATCAAAATCCGCGGCTTGCCATCGGTAAAGATAAGATAGCCCGCACTGGCGCGACCTTCTGGAGTGGCCACCGGCCCACCCGAGCCCAGCACCATCACCGACAATGCGCCCTCCACCTTGTCCACGGCAAGCTTTTTACCATGTGCCTGACCAGGGCCCGCCAGAATCGCCGCCAGCAGGCCGAGGCCGGCGATATGCCATTTAAACATCCGTTTCAGATTTAACATGTCCATCCCCCTTCTAGGTTTGTTATTTATGATTATTGCCAGGCGCATGAGGCGCGCATAGGCATGGATTGGAAAGACCCAATCCAGGGGGGAACGTTACGCGAAGGATTTATGTTCCGTCCAGTGGCACAACCTTACCACTCGACATCCCGCAGTTTGCGCGCCGCCAGTTCGGGGCTGATGGTATTCACACTCAGCCCCGAACCCAGCTCGAAGCCCGTGGGAATACTGGTGCGCGGACAGATCTCCAGATGCCAGTGGTAGCTTTTCTCCAGGGATTCGTCGGCATGATGGGGCTTGCTGTGCAGGAAATAATTGTATTGCACGCCACCCAGCACGGCGTCCAGGCGGGCCATGGTGTGCTGCATCAGGCCTGCGAGATCCGTCAGCTCCTCCGCCGTAATGGCCAGGAAATCGGCCCGGTGGTGAATGGGCAGGATGTGCACCTCCCATTCATAACGACTGGCGAAGGGCTTGATGGCGATGAAGTGCTCGCTGCGTTCGATGATGTACTGGCCCACGTCCAGGCGCCGCCGCACCTCGCCGGACTCGCGATCATAGATGGTGGCCTCGAAGGTGAGCACCTCGTCGATCAGCGCACAAAAGATGCAGCGATGGTGTTTCTCAAAAAACTGCGTGCTGCCCTCCACCTCGGCCTGCACGTTCTCCGGCACCACGGGCAGGGCGATGATCTGGCTGTGGGTGTGGGGAATGCTGCCGCCCGCCGCCGGGCCGAAGTTCTTGAACACCAGCACGTAGCGCAGGCGATCGTCGTTGTGGTACAGCTCGGCCATGCGCTCACGATAGGCGCCGAACAACAGGGCGAGATGCTCCACGCTCATCTCATGCAAACTGATGCCATGATGATCGTGGTCGATGATCACCTCGTGGCGGCCGTAACCATCGATGGTCTGTTGCAGACCGAAGGAGAAATCCGCGCCTGGCCGGTCATCCCCCAGCACGGGATAGAGATTCTCCACGATGCGTACCTGCCAGTCACCGCCCGGGGGATAACTGGAAATCTCCGGCGGGGTCATGTGCTCGTTGCCCTTGCAGAAGGGACAGCTGTCCACGTGCTTGCGGGTGTCGCGGGGCGCCTGCTCTTCCGCCTTCTTGGGACGCATGCCCCGCGCCGTGGCCACCAGCACGGATTGCGCCGGGACGATGGGATTGATGCGGATCTCGCGGATACTGGGTTCTTTGCTGTCGTCGTTCTGCGTCATGCCTCGTCTCCATGGTTTGTTGGCCAGCTTACTCCATGCGCCACGCGGTGCCGCTAAAACATTTTGATTCCGGCATAACCCGGTGCGATAAGGGCCAACTACAACACCCAGTCGGTGATGTGTTGCTGCAGGTCATCGGCCTCGGTCTCGCTCACCACGCGGTCGCACACCGCGATACCGGCGCGGCGCACACTCTCCGGGTCACCGCTCATCAAGGGATGCCATGAAAACAGGGGCCGGCCCTCGGCCAGCAGGCGATAGGCGCAGGTCTGCGGCAGCCAGTGGAACGCATCGATGCGCTGCGGGGTGAGTACGGTGCACTCCGGTACCCGGGTCTTGCGTTGGGCATAGTCACGGCAACGGCAGGTAGCCAGGTCCAGCAACCTGCAGGCCACGTTACAGACGAACACCTCGCCGGTATGGGCGTCTTCCAGCTTGTGCAGACAGCACTTGCCGCAGCCATCGCACAACGCCTCCCACTGTTCCGCATCCATCTCCGCCAGGGGCACGGACTCCCAGAAGGGCTTCATGCGCCGCGCCGCCAGGCATGAAAGCGCGCCACCCAGCGCAGCAGGGCCTCGGGCTGATGCTGGCGCTTCCACACGCCGGCCACGTACTTGTTGGCCTCCGCCAGGGTGGGATAGATGTGGATGGTGCCGAGGATCTTGTTCAGGCCCAGGCCGTGCTTCATGGCCATGACGAACTCGGCGATGAGATCACCGGCATGGGCGCCCTGGATGGTGACGCCGAGGATCCTGTCCTTGCCCGGCACGGTAAGCACCTTCACCATGCCCCTGGCCTCGTCGTCGGCGATGGCCCGATCCAGGTCGTCGATGCCATAGGTGCTCACCTCGTAGGGGATGTTCTGCTCCCTGGCCTCCAGCTCGTTGAGGCCCACCCGCGCCACCTCGGGGTCGGTGAAGGTGGCCCAGGGGATCACAGAGTAATCCACGCGAAAGCGCTTCAACGGACTGAACAGGGCGTTCACCGCTGCATACCAGGCCTGGTGCGCCGCGGTGTGGGTGAACTGATAGGGTCCCGCCACGTCGCCGCAGACGTAGATATTGGGATAATTGGTGCGCAGGAATTCATCGGCCTCGATGGTGCCGCGCGGGGCGATCTTCACACCCAGCGCCTCCAGGCCGAAGCCCCGCACGTTGGCCTTGCGGCCCAGGGCGAGCAGCAGCTGGTCGAACTCGAGTGTCACCTCGCCACCGTCGTGTTCGCAGAGCAGCACGCGCTGGCCCTCGCGCAACTCGAAACGTTGGGCGCTGTGGCCGGTGAGCACCTGCACGCCCTCTGCGCGGAATTGCTCCTCCACCCGCTGGGCCACTTCCACGTCTTCCCGCGGCAGCAGGTGGGGGCCGCGCTGCACCAGCAACACCTGGCTGCCCAGGCGCTGAAAGGCCTGCGCCAGCTCGCAGCCGATGGGGCCGCCGCCCAGCACCAGCAGGCGCTTGGGCCGCTCGCGCAGATCCCACACCGTGTCCGAGGTGAGATAACCAACCTCTTCCAGCCCGGGGATGGGCGGTACCGCCGGACGGGCGCCGGTGGCGACGATGATGTTGCGGGTGGTGACGGTCCTGCCCTCCACCGCCACTTGGTAGGGTGAGAGGATCTTCGCCTCGGCCCGCATCACCTCCACGCCCAAACGGGTGTAGCGCTCCACGGAGTCGTGGGGTTCGATCTGCCTGATGACCCGCTGCACCCGCGCCATCACCTCGGCGAAATCGAATTCCACCGTGGTCTTTTTAAAACCGAAATCCGTTGCCCGCCGGGCGTAATGCAGCATCTTCGCGGAGCGGATCAGCGCCTTGCTGGGCACGCAGCCGGTGTTGAGGCAATCACCGCCCATCCTGTGTTTTTCCACCAGCAACACCTTGGCCTTCACCGCCGCGGCGATGTAGGCCGATACCAGCCCCGCCGAGCCGCCGCCGATGACCACCACGTTGTAGTCGAAGCGTTTGGGTTTGGTATAGTTTTTCAGCACCTTGCGCGCCTTCATGGCCTCCACGCCCTTTTTCGCCAGCAGGGGAAAGATGCCCAGCAGGGCAAAGGACAGGATCAGCCCCGGCGAGAGGATGCCCGACAGGGACTCCAGGGCGCCCAGCTGGCTGCCCGCGTTCACGTACACCAGGGTACCGGGCAGCATGCCGATCTGACTCACCAGGTAAAAGCGCCAGGTCTTCATGGAGGTGAGGCCCATCACCAGGTTGATGACGAAGAACGGGAACAACGGGATCAGGCGCAGGGTGAACAGGTAGAAATCGCCCTCCTTCTCGATGCCGGCGTTGATGGCGGCGAGCTTGTCGTGGAAACGGGTCTGCACGTAGTCGCGCAACACGAAGCGTGAGGCCAGAAAGGCCAGGGTGGCGCCGATGGTGCTGGCGAAGGAGATCACCACGAAGCCCGTGGCCAGGCCGAAGATGGCGCCGCCGGCCAGGGTCATCACCGTGGCGCCGGGCAGGGACAGCGCGGTCACAAGCACGTAGATACAGAAATACACGGCGATGGTCAGCAGGCGATGCTGGGCGTAATAGTCCAGGAAGGCGGCGCGCTGGGACTTGAGATATTCCAGGGTCAGGTACTGGCCCAGGTCGAAGATGAAGAAGGCCGCCACCAGGGACAACACCAGCACGATCAGCAGGACGCGGGCATTCAACAGATTTTTCATGTTTTCCTTTATTGTTGAGTGATGTGTCATGCAGTCGCGGCCCAGTCTACACCGTTACAAGCCGCCAGAAACCAACTGTCCACTCAACGCCCAAGCGAAGATCGGCGCTATCTATCCACAACAGGCAGTTCTGTCGGGGGCGCAAAGTGTGCCAAAATCACACCATTGTTTTTTCAACCTGCGAGCGACCACCCCATGTCCACTGAATCCGAGAACGGCCCTGAATCCCCGGAACTGCGCATCCTGCGCATGATGAAAAAGGTGCTCACCGACGTGGCCAAGGACACCTACACTCCGCCGGCCCTGCGCCACCCCCTTTCGGAGAGCACCATCAACGGCATCCGCGAATGCCTGGTGCTGATCAGCGCCCGTGAAAACGAACTGGCCGGCCCATCCACCTACAAACCGCGTTTTGTGGATGAGCCCCAGGACACCGTGGTGGTACAGCTCTCACGGGAAGCCCCGGCAGACGAAACCGGAAAATAAGCGGCCCCAATCCCGGCATATTTTACCCCCCATAGAGAGCCACCAGTGTCATGTCATCGCTGCAAGCCATCAAGAACCACCCTTCCCGGTCGATAACCTATCGGATAGCCTAAACCCATTGACTCCTGCTGGCGATCACAATCATGTCCATGTCACGAATAGTTGGTAGCCTGACTTCCCTGCGGTATTTTCCGGTATTTTTGTGCTGCCTTCTTCTCCTCGCCTGCGGAGGAGGTGGTGGAGGTAACGATGGCACAGCCGGCACCAGCCTTTCGCGCATTGAAGTCACTCCAAGCCAACCTTCCCTGGCCGCAGGCACCACGCTTACTCTGGTCGCCACCGGCATTAACAGCGACAACAGTACCAGCACGCTCTCAACGTCCGTTACCTGGCAATCCAGCGACAACACCATTGCCACGATATCCGCCAGCGGTGAGGTAAATGCCCTGGCCGCGGGCCAGGTGACGATACTGGCCACCCTTGGCGCCATCAGCGGCAGCACCACTCTCACCGTCACCAGTGCCAGCCTTTCCAGCCTGGAAATCAGCCCCCCGAGTCTGCAGCTGGCCAACGGCACCAGCGGTAAATTGACCCTGATTGGTCATTACAGCGATGGCAGCACACAAGACTTGACGGATCAGGCAAGCTGGACTCTTGCCGATACCGCCATTGCCAGCCTGTCCGCTTCCGCCAGGGTGACCGGCCTTTCCGTGGGCAATACCCAACTCACTGCCAGCATGGGCGGTATATCCACGCAAATCGGCGTCACCATTACTGCCGCCGAACTGACCCAGATCACACTCAACCCGGAGGCCCCCAACCTGCCACTGGGTACTCAACTCAGTCTGACTGCCCTGGGCCTGTACAGCGATGGCAGCAGCCAGGATCTCAGCGATCAAGTCAACTGGAACAGTGCCGACACCGGCATTGTTGACATTGATGCCAAGGGTCTCGTGCAACCACAAGGTATCGGCAGTACCAACGTCAGCGCCAGTCTTGCTGGAATCAGCCGCACGCTCACCATCACCGTCAGTAGCGCCATATTAAACAGCATCGAAATCTCCGCCGCTAACGACAGCCTTCCCCTGGGCCAGCAACAGGCACTGCGTGCCCTGGGCCATTACAGCGATGGTACCCTGCAGGACATCAGTGAGCAGGTAACCTGGCAAAGCAGCCCTCCCTCGACACTGGCCATCGACAACGCCAGCGGCAAGCGGGGTCTGGCCACGGCGCTGGCGGTGGGCAGTGCCACCGCCACGGCCACCCTGGGGGCTGTTTCCGGCAGTCTCGAACTCATTGTCAGCCCCGCCACCCTGACCAGCATCGACATCAGCCCACCCGATGCACGCCTTGCCCTGGGAACACAGACCACGTTCCTGGCCAACGGCTATTATTCAGATGGCACGGTACGAGACATCAGCACGCTGGTCAGCTGGTCCACCGCCAACCCGGGCTTAGCCGCCATCAGCAATGCCACCGACGAACATGGCCTGGCCAACGCCCTGGGCGTTGGCGCCACCAGCGTGACGGCCACCTTATATGGCATCAGTGCCTCAGCCTCTCTGACGGTCAGCAGCGCCCAACTGTTATCCATCAATGTGCAGCCCGGAGAACTGAATCTTTTCCCCGGCGCCAATCAGGATGTGCACGCGGAAGGAAGCTTTTCCGATGGGTCCGTGCAAATGCTGGACGAGCAGGTCCTTTGGGAGTCCGATAATCTCTCTATTGCCACCGTCAACGGGGGCTCTGTGAACGCTCTCACTCCAGGCGTGGCCCGTATCAGCGCCAGCCTGGGCAGCATCTCCGGCAATGCCACGGTCAGCGTCAGCAACGCCACCCTAAGCAGTCTGCAAATTACCCCTGACACACCCAGCCTGGTGGTGGGCACCCAGTTGCAACTCAGGGCAATCGCCACTTATTCCGATGGCAGCCAGAAGGACGTCACCACCCAGGTGACATGGAGCAGCGCTGACGAGGCCCTGCTGCGGGCCTTAAACGGCGATGGACAGCAAGGCCTCTTGGTTGCCCTGGCCAGCGGCGCCACCACGGTCACCGCCTTGCTCGATGGGATGCAGGACAGCACACCTATCAACATCGCCACCGCCAGCCTCGTAAGCCTGAGCATCAGCAGCAGCAAAACCATTCTTGACAGTGCCGAGCAACAGCAGCTTACGCTGACCGGCACCTTTTCCGATGGCAGCAGCCAGGATCTTACCCAGCAGGCGGCTTGGCGGTCGGCCACCCCGACCCTGGCCTTCGTCGACAACCAACCGACGCAAAGGGGGTTGGTTACCGCGGGAATTGGCGTCACTGGCAACGTCAGCATTACTGCCAACTATGCAGGCCTGTCGGCCACGCTTGACCTGACGATTAACAACACACCCCAGCGGCCGGTTTCCCTAGTGGTGCTCGCCAACCCCAATGTACTGCTCAACGATGGCGCCGACAGCAGCACCCTGGAGGTTCGGGTACGGGCCGCCGACCCAAATGCCACCGTCGCCGATGGAACCGTGATCAATCTGGAGATCCGTCAGAATGGCACATTGATCAGCAGCCAAAACCTGGTCACCTCGGGTGGGATCGCCAACACCTCATTCACAACCACACAGAACGGCCTGTTACAAATCAGCGCCAGTGTTGATGCCGGCACCATTCACAACAGCACGTTCCTGTATAGTTCAGCCACGATCTACGACGTGATTGCCGGTGGTGCCTTTGCTGATGCCAAGACCTCGGGTACAACCGTGCTCAGCGGCAGCCGATTCGGTCTCTTCCTATTTAACCTGTCCAACCGGGATTTCCCGTTGACACAGTATGAACTGCTCAATGGCAGCGACATCCTGTTCAGCACCACTGACCCCGCGAATTTAAATGGCAATGTGCTCAGTGGCGGATTAAAAATGGGCATTATTGCCATCCTCCCAGCCGATATCACCGATAAAGGCATCAAAGCCCATTTTGACCTGCTTGACCCAGCCTCCGGTAAAGCTTTCGCCTTAAGCGTCGTTTACAGCACGCCATAAACAGCGCAGAGAGACGGTCAGCTGCGCGGGGAACAACCCGCCGGCAATGCCACTTGGCAAAATGACACACACCGCGCGCAAGAAAAGCCTACGTCATGGATGGCGCAAATCACTGTTTTGCCCGGAGCAAAACGGGACGCACGAAGTGCGCCCGAAGGGTTCGCACCAGAAATGGCGCAGACCACCGTTTTGCCGGGAGCAAAACGGGACGCACGCCAGTGCGCCCGCAGGGCCTGCGCCAGGGATGGCGCAGGTCAACCCCCGACAGGCTTGACGGCGTGAACCCATCAAGACTGTAAGGAAAAACTGGTGCCGGTGAGAGGAGTTGACCGTTTTGCCCGGAGCAAAACGGGACGCACGAAGTGCGCCCGCAGGGCCTGCGCCAGGGATGGCGCAGGTCAACCCCCGACAGGCTTGACGGCGTGAACCCATCAAGACTGTAAGGAAAAACTGGTGCCGGTGAGAGGAGTTGAACCCCCGACCTTCGCATTACGAATGCGCTGCTCTACCAACTGAGCTACACCGGCCTGTGGTGGACATGCGTCGCGGATGGCTTCGCGCTGAACAATTCACGCTGCACGCCGAACAAGGTGCGCGAGTATAAAAGATGCAAGGGGTTGGAAACAACCGTGAAGTTGTTGACCGGACGCGTGGCGTCAGTCGCTGTTGCGGACGCGAACAATGATGTCCACACCGTCCAGCGCCATGCCCTGGGGTAATTCCGGCAATCCACGCAGATGTAGTTCCTGGCTATGGATATCCCGCAGTTCGCCGGTGTCGATGTTGTAAAAATGATGGTGGACGCTAGTGTTGGAATCGTAGAACACCTTGCTGGGGTCCACGATCACTTCACGGATCAGTCCCTTGCGGGCGAACAGGCCCAGGGTGTTGTAAACGGTGGCCTTGGAGGCCACGGCGCCATGCTGGTTGACCCGCTCCAGCACTTGATCCGCGGAAAGGTGCTGCGGCCGGGCAAAGAGGATTTGGGCAATTTGCCGTCGCTGCTGGGTAGGGGCGATATGATGGCGTGCCAACAGTTCGTTCACTGATGGCGGATTTTCCCAGGAGTGTCCATCCGTATTTCCTAGCATAAGACTAAGTATATAGCTGAATTGCTGGTGGTTGCAATGTGTACAGTGTCCTCAGGCGGCGCTGGATCTCCCTGCCGGGGCAAAGGGTTCCGGGGCCACCACCGTGGGCTGCTGTCTCACGATATCCGTGAGCAGACGGGCCGAGGCGGGCGCCATGACAACACCGTTGCGGAAATGCCCGGCATTGATGAACAGGCCCTCAATCCGGGGATGGGGACCAATGAAGGGTACGCCACTGGGTGAGCCGGGACGCAGCCCCGCCCAATGCCGTTCCATGGGCAGATCCTCCAGCACGGGCACCATCTGCCTAGCCACCTGGGCCAGGTCTTCCCGCGCCTCTTCGGTTATTTCCTTGTCGAAGCCCACCTCTTCCATGGTGCTGCCCACCAGTATCCGTCCATCGCGCCGGGGAATGACATAATGACCTTCCCACAGCACGATGCGCTGCAACAGCCCGGGAGGCCCCCGGAAGAGGATCATCTGCCCACGCACCGGCATCACCGGCACTTCCTCTCCCAACTCCTTGAGCAGAGTGGCGCTCCAGGCACCGCAGGCGACGATGACCTGATCCGCCATCACCTCGCTCAGTTCTGTCTGTACCCCGCGGATACGACCCTTTTTCGACAACAGGTGCGTTACTTCGGTGTTCTCCGCCACTCGCACGCCGCGTAATTTCAGGTCCGCGCGCAGGGCCTGCACCAGCAGCGGATTACGCACCTGCGCCACTGCCGGCATCCACAGGCCGGCCGGATGTTCCGTTTGCAGAGCGGGTTCAAGCCTGGCAATGTCCGCTGCACCTACAATCTGCACTTCGGCCTCAAACTCTGGGGCCCAGGCCTGTGCAGCTTCGCGCTGATCGCTGTCCAACACCAACAGGCCGCTTTGCGTCCATTCAGGATCAATACCTGTGGCCTGTATCAGCTCTTCCACCAGGGTCGGATAATAAGCCTGGCTCCAGTGGGCCAGCTGATTGACGGCCGCAGGGTATTTCCAGGGATAAAGGGGGGAAAGGATGCCACCTCCGGCCCAGGAGGATTCCTGACCCAGCCGGCTGCGTTCAATCAGCGTCACCTGCGCGCCACCTTCACTGAGGCTGCGCGCCGTGAGCAGGCCGATGAGGCCTCCGCCGATGATAATGAAATCTGCCATGACCTGTTCTCTCGATTAACCTGCCATCATCCTGTGATGTCGTTTGATACGGATGATGACTGTATTCCCTGTTTCACTGTGTTGCGCACAGCCCCTGAAATCCCTGTTGAGCGCATTTTCTTCCCGCCAGACTGCAGGCCTTGTGCAAACCCGTGGCCAGTGGCAGACCCGCCAGGCTTGCATCAATCAACCCTGCATTGAAGGTATCTCCCGCGCCCAGTGTATCCACCACTGGCGATATATCCCAAGCAGGCGCATGAACCAGCTGACCCTGGGGATCCACCCCCCAGGCACCCCCCTCGGCCCAGGCGCAAACGTGCTCCGCCCTCGGCAGCTGCCGATGCCTGGTCTGCAGGAAGTCAACGGGGTCATCCACGGAATCCTCCCCACCCGCCAGTGCGCGCACATAGTCGCGGGAGTATAGCAGCAGGGCCGGGCCCGTACACAGGGCCTCTATACCCGGGCGAGGCTTCTCAATCTCTACGGAGCAGGGCAACGCCGGCCGCACGGCGTGCACATGATCGAGCATGGCACGGGTCTCGGTGATATTGCGACCCTCGAAGTGTATCCAATCCAATCCATCCAGCTCAATGCGCGAAAACGCCGGGAAACTGTATTCCGGCAGCTGGCGAAAATGCACGATACTGCGTGACCCATTGGCCGCACTGAGGGTGACGTATGATGTCGGCGTGCCGCCGCCCGCCACGGTCTGGGCCGCATCCAGGTTGACGCCGGACGCCAGAAGGTCTTCGCGTATTTGTGCGCCACTGGCATCTTCCGCCAGGGTTCCGGCCCACTGACACTGGTGCCCCAGCTGCGCCAACACCACCGCGGTATTGGCCGCATTCCCACCCCGGCGCAGACACCGGGCCCGGGCGCGCACCTCGCTGTCTTCTGCGGGATAAGCGTCAACGGTATTGATGATGTCGAGGGTGGCGATACCCACCACCAGGATTCGGGCCACGAAGCGCTCTCAGTTGTCCTGGGAGGAGTCGGCCGGCTTCTGCGCCGGCGCTGTCCCTCCTCCCGCCGGACGCAACGGACTCAGTGGTACATACAGGGAAAAAAAGTCCAGGATCAACCACCCTCCGGCCAGCACCGCCAGGTACCACAGGGAATCCAGGTAAGCGAGGTAGCCAAACAATACCACGTCCCAGGTGTACAGAAAGTACAGTACGGCCAGCACGATGGGTTGAGCGCTGACCCGACCCCGACATTCCTTGCAATACAACAACACCCATTTACCCGCCAGGTATTTATCCCACCAGCTGAAGGTTTTTTGCGCACAGTGGGGACAGGGGTTCGAGGCCATAACCATACTCACAAACATGATACTCCGTAACCCCATAATAACCGAGCCAACCGCGAATGCCTATCCGCCCTATGCCCGCAACGGAGGGCTTGGTACACTTTTGACTTTGCCTAGGTACACACCATTGACATGAACAACCGCGCAATACCCAATTCAATCCGTCTGCGTCACATCCTGTTGGCCGCGCTTGCCGGCTTGCTGATGGCCTGCGACGGCAACACCGAATTGATGAAGCGCACCCTGGACGGGGATCCCGCAGCGGTACAGGCCGAACTGGCCAAGGGCGCCGCAGTGGACGAACGCAATAATTTCGGCTGGACCGCGCTGATGCATGCCGCCCGCCAGAACCAGACCGCCACCATGGCCGTGCTCATCGACGCCGGCGCTGACATCAATGCCCAGGATGACGATGGCTGGACACCCTTGATGCGCGCTGCCGCCAAGGGCAACCAGGAGGCAGTCCAACTACTGCTGCAACGCAAGGCCAATCTCGAATTGAGCGACAAGAATGGCTGGACCCCTTTGCTTTGGGCCAGCAACCGGGGTCACGTGGAGATCGTCAAACAGTTGCTTGCACGGGGCGCTGACGTTACCGTAAAGGCCCGGGATGGACGCACGGCCATGTACCTCGCACGCAATGAAGGGTACAACGAGATCGTAGAACTTTTGAAAAAGGCCGGCGCAAAACAATAACAACTCGTCACACCGGCGGCGAGAGAGGGGGGGTAGCAACACTATGATGCGTGGTTTGGTCATCCTGTTTTCCGCGTGCGCGATATCTGCGTCACTGCTCATCGCCTGTACCCCCACCCCAAACTCCGCCACCCGCAGCGCCCAATACGTGGTCGAGGGCGGCGTAGGTGAAGGCAAGCGTTGGCGGGACAATCGTTATTTTGCCGATGAAGTAAAAACAGAAACCCTGGCCACCGATGGCATCCACGACCCCGCCAATGACGCCATTAACGCGCTGCAGGAACCCGCCGAGGCGCTCAGCGCCTTCCCCCTGGATCGCCGTGGTGGCGTGGACTGGGTCAAGGCACTGGATCTGGGCATCATCGAACCCCGCGCCGACCTCAAGGGTGAAAGTCAGATGCAGGTACTGGATATGGATATCCTGTTCAAGGACACCGGGCAAATGCCCTGGGTAAAGTTTCCGCACATCGCCCACACCAAATGGCTGGCCTGCTCCAACTGCCACCCTAATATCTTCATCATGAAAAAAGGTGCCAACAGCGATATCGGCATGGATGGCATTCTTGCCGGTGAATACTGTGGCCGCTGCCACGACAAGGTGGCCTTTGCCCTGTGGACCTGCGAACGTTGCCACAGCGTACCCCACGAAGGCACCCCCAAGCGCTGGATGGAATTCATGGGTGTGCGACCCGACGGAAAATAGGGCAGGACGGCAGTCATGCACATGTCTCCAACACCGTTCACATCACGCCTGCTTTGCCTGACACTCGGTGGATGGCTGCTGAGTGCCTGTAATACTCCACAAACCGCCCCAGAGCCCGATCCACTACCCATAGTCACCAGCCCCGACAAGGTCACCGAATTTGTCAAATCTGCCGCACAGGAAGCCACCTCCAGCCCGGCAACACCAGCGCCCGAGACAACACCGGACAAGGACAATGCTGACAGCGACGACAAGGTGGTTTTGGCCACCGGCAAGGTACTCAATGCCGTGGAAATGGGTGCCAGCGAATCACCTCGCAACGACGGTATTCATGACACCATCAACGACGCCATCGTGGTGTTGCAGAATCCCGCTGTGGCGATGAAGGATTTTCCCCGTGACCGGCGACATCAGGTGGATTGGGTGCAGACCCTGGCCGATGGTTTGATCAACCCCCGCGCCGACCTGCTGGGTAAAGGCAAAATGACCGAGCTGGATCTGGATATTCTCATGAAGAACACCCAATTCATGCCCTGGGTGCTATTTCCTCACGACCGTCACACCAAGTGGCTGGCCTGCTCCAATTGTCACCCGGCCATCTTCGAGGCCAAGGAAGGCGCCAACCCTATTTCCATGAACAAGGTGCTACGCGGTGAGTATTGTGGGGTATGCCACGACAAAGTGGCCTTTGCCCTGTTCACCTGCGAGCGTTGTCACAGTGTGCCGCACGAGGGCTCCGGGCCGAAATGGTGGTGATACAAGATTAACTGTAAATCGTTGTTCGCTTGCAGACTTGCGTTAGCGGCCATTACTCAACAGAGCCAGAACATCGTCACTGCCACGATCCCGCGCCACATCCAGGGCTGTCTGACCATCCTCGTCACGAATCTCAGGATCCGCCCCCAGCGCCAACAACACCTTGGCCACTTCGGGACGATCAAAGGCCGCTGCCGCCATCAAGGGTGTGCGCTGTTTCAGGCCCCGGCCATTGGGATCGATCCCGGCCTTTACCATTAAGCTGACGATATCCGTATGCCCAAGCCCCGAGGCCAGCATCAGCAATTCTTCAGCATCCCGTTTTTCCAGGCCCGGCCCCTTGTCGGCCAGTAAATAATCCAGCAACAATTGCACTGTTTTGACACGCCCGAAGTACACCGCGTTGACCAGGGCGGCACCACCACTATCATCGCGCAACGTCGCATCGGCGCCGTTTTCCAGGAGTAATTTTACAACCTCGTCATGGCCTGCGGTGGCAGCGACGATCAGCGCCGTGGTGCCGTAATTGTCGGTCGCGTTCACATCGGCGCCCTGCTCCAGCAACCATTGCACCACATCGGCATGGTTCTCGGAGGCAGCAAACATCAGGGCGCTTTTCCCCTTGTTGCTGCGCTGATTGATATCGGCATCCCTCTGGGCCGCAGCCTGCACCGCCTGCAGATTGCCGTCTTTGGCCGCGTTCATCAGCTCGGTGGTGTATTCACGTGAACAACCGGTGAGCAGCAAAATGCCCAGCAACACAACCAGCCGTGTGATGTATTTTGTGTACAGCGGATTCATGGGAAACCTGCGGAGGAAAGTTTCTGCCAGGGATTTAGCGCTTCATCGACTCATAGAATTCCGCGTTCACCTTGGTGTCCTTGAGGCGGTCTAACAGGAATTCGATGGCCGCCAGCTCGTCCATGGGATGCAGCAGCTTGCGCAGGATCCATACCTTCTGCAGTTCATCGGGCTTGGTGAGGCGCTCTTCACGGCGCGTACCGGAGCGGTTGATGTCGATGGCGGGATAGATACGCTTCTCGGCGATGCGCCGATCCAGGTGCACCTCCATGTTGCCGGTACCCTTGAATTCCTCGTAGATCACGTCGTCCATGCGCGAGCCGGTATCCACCAGGGCAGTGGCAAGAATGGTCAGGCTACCACCTTCCTCGATATTGCGTGCCGCGCCAAAGAAGCGCTTGGGACGGTGCAGCGCATTGGCGTCCACACCGCCTGTGAGTACCTTGCCCGAAGACGGGATCACCGTATTGTAGGCGCGCGCCAGACGGGTGATGGAGTCCAGCAGGATCACCACATCCTTTTTATGCTCGACAAGACGCTTGGCCTTTTCGATGACCATCTCCGCCACCTGTACATGACGGCTGGCGGGTTCGTCGAAGGTACTGGAAACCACCTCACCTCGCACCGAACGCTGCATCTCGGTAACCTCTTCCGGGCGCTCGTCGATGAGCAGCACGATGAGATAACACTCGGGATGATTGGCGGCGATGCTTTGGGCGATATTCTGCATCATCATGGTTTTGCCGGACTTGGGTGGCGAGACAATGAGCCCACGCTGCCCCTTGCCGATGGGCGCTGCCATGTCGATGACCCGCGCGGTGAGATCCTCGGTGGAGCCATTGCCCATTTCCAGGATCAGGCGGTCATTGGGAAACAGGGGAGTAAGATTTTCGAACGGCACCTTGTTCTTGGCATTCTCCGGCCGGTCGTAATTGATCTCGCTCACCTTGAGCAGGGCGAAATAACGTTCGCCATCCTTGGGCGGGCGAATCTTGCCGGAGATGGTGTCGCCGGTGCGCAGACTGAAACGGCGAATCTGGCTGGGAGAAACGTAGATATCATCCGGCCCGGCCAGGTAGGAACTGTCCGCCGAGCGCAGAAAACCGAAGCCGTCCTGGAGAATCTCCAGCACCCCGTCGCCGTAGATGTCTTCACCGTTTTTCGCATGCGCCTTGAGCAGCGCAAAGATGATGTCCTGCTTGCGCGCGCGGGCCATGCCCTCCACGCCGGTGCTTTGTGCAAGCTCAATGAGTTCGGAGGCGGTTTTCTGTTTCAGTTCGGTCAGGTTCATAGGCGTAGGATCACTTCGGCGTGTTTACAGGAATGGGATTTTTGGAAGATTGACCGGTGCCAAGATGGCTACCCGGATTATTCAGAATCGGTGACTCTGTACAAGTTCTGTGAAAAAAGTTGTCGAAATACTCTGGAATGGTCTTTTTGGGTTTTTTGTTCTTTAGGGTCTGCAGGATCTACCGGGAATTTCAGGTTTGCTTGTATTACGCGGAAGGGCCGGAAATCGGCACGGAGCAAACGCCTGCGAAGCATTGATTTGCCGCTAAACTATCACGAAGCCACATCGGCGTCCAGTCCGGAAGACCCACCATTCCATCGATACAGGGCAACCGGCAAACCACCTCTCAAGCGCAGGGCAGTTTTATGCAACCTCTGATTAATTCTGGACGAAGTAGATTGCAACCCGAAATGTTCAGACTCAAGGCGCGAATCGCACGTAACAACCGACTATTGCGAAGATTTGCAACGCAGAAGCCGGGCATTTCAGGCGCAAGATACGAGTTCATGAATTGCTCAGAGGATTCTTAAATGTTGCTGTCGATAAACGCCGTCAATTGCGACTTGGAGACCGCGCCCACCTTGGTAGCCTCCACATTGCCATCCTTGAACAACATCAGGGTGGGGATGCCGCGGATACCGTACTTGGGTGGCGTGCCCGGATTCTCATCGATATTCAGTTTGGCCACCTTGATCTTGTCTTTGTACTCCTCGGCGATCTCGTCGAGGATGGGGGCGATCATCTTACAGGGACCGCACCAATCCGCCCAGTAATCGACCAGCACCGGACCTTCTGCTTTCACAACTTCATCTTCAAAAGAATCGTCTGTGAGATAAACGATGTTTCCACTCACTGATGGGCCTCCCGTAGGAATCTAACCTGTGTATGATTTTTGTCTGCCGTGCGGTCTGACGCGCATAGAGAACATTAGTTACGACTTATTCGCTCATTTCAGCCTAATCGCTCGCATATTTCAAGCACAATATCGGCACAATCCTGTTATTCTTTTGCGCCATGAGCGATACACACACCACAGACATCACATTTTCGGATCTCAATCTCGCCACACCTCTGTTGCAGGGCATCCAGGCCGCAGGCTTTTCCCATTGTACACCGATCCAGGCCAAGACCCTGCCCCTGGCCCTGGAGGGACAGGATATTCTGGGTCAGGCACAGACCGGCACCGGCAAGACCGCGGCCTTCCTGCTTGCCGTGCTACACCATTTGCTGACCCATCCCGCCAAACCGCAACGCGAGGCAAACCAGCCCCGCGCCATCATTATCGCCCCCACCCGCGAACTGGCGGTTCAGATCCACAAGGATGCCATCCCTCTGGCTCAGGGCTGCGACATGCATATCCGTGTGGTCTACGGTGGCGCCGGCTACGAACAACAGCGCAAGGACATCGAGGCAGGGGTGGACATCCTCATCGGCACCCCGGGCCGGCTGATCGACTATTTCAAACAACACGTCTATGACCTGAAGGCTGTCCAGGCCATGGTGCTGGACGAGGCGGACCGTATGTTCGACCTGGGCTTCATCAAGGACATCCGTTACATGCTGCGGCGCATGCCACCACCCACTGAGCGCCTCAATATGTGTTTCTCCGCCACCCTGCCGCTGCGCGTCACCGAGCTGGCCTATGAGCACATGAACAACGCGCAGACGGTGAAAATCGAGACCGACAAGGTCACCGCCGACAGGGTGGAGGAAATCGTCTACGGCCCGTCCAACGAGGAAAAGATACCCCTGCTCATCGGCCTGCTGCGCCACATGGACCCCACCCGCACCATCGTCTTCGTCAACACCAAGCGCGCCGCGGAGAAGGTCTGGGGTTATCTGGAAAGCAATGGTTTCAAGGCTGCCCTGCTCTCCGGTGACGTGCCGCAGAAAAAACGCCTGCGCCTGCTGGATGAATTCCAGAAGGGCGAACTGGCCATCATGGTGGCCACCGACGTGGCGGCCCGCGGCCTGCACATCCCCGCGGTGAGTCACGTGATCAATTTCGACCTGCCCCAGGACAGCGAAGACTACGTGCACCGCATCGGCCGCACCGCGCGGGCCGGCGCCAGCGGCGACGCCATCAGCTTCGCCTGCGAGGATTACGCCTTTTCCCTGGCGGACATCCAGGACTACATCGGCTACGAGATCCCCCGCGGGCGCATCAGCAGCGAACTGCTGGCCGAAGACCTGGCCCCACCGGTGCGCATCGAGCGCAAGCCCCGTCCCCAGGGCCGGGGGCGCTCGGGCAACCGTTCACGCAGCGGCGGCCGACCCAGAAGCAGCGGACAGAAACGCCCCTCCCGCCGGCGCTGATCAGTCCCCGGCGGCCAGCACCACCCGGTTACGTCCCTGGTTCTTCGCGCAGTACACCGCCTGATCGGCGCGCTCCACCAGCTCGTTGGCCAGCGGCTCCAGTTCGGTCTCCCCGTCATCCTGTGCCAGGCTGGCCACACCGATGGAGATGGTGGCGGCCAACGACTCCCCCTCCAGGGTCTTGAAAGGATAATCGGCGATCACCGCGCGGATGCGCTCGGCAATCTCCAGCGCGGCTGGTGCCGGGGCATTCACCAGCAGGGCGGCGAATTCCTCGCCGCCGTAGCGTCCCAGCACGTCACTGGCGCGCAATTGGTCGCGGATCAGCCCCGCCACCACGCGCAGCACCTGGTCGCCCGTCTGGTGGCCGTACTGGTCATTGACCCGCTTGAAGTGATCCACATCCAGGAACAGGCAGGCCAGGGGTTCCCGGCTGCGCCGGGCGCGGCCCACCTCTTCCAGCAGGCGCTGGTCGAAGAAACGGCGATTATTCACCCCGGTAAGAGAATCGGTGAGGCCCACGCGCTTGAGACGCTCGTGGTTGGTGGCATTTTCCACGCAAATGGCCACCACCGTGGCCAGGCGTTGCAGGAAATCGGTGGCGGCGCCTTCACGATAGCGGCCCTCTTGCACGCTGCCCAGATTGAGACTGCCAATCAGGCTCCCATAACGCACCAGGGGCAGCAGGGCGACACTGCGCAGGCCGGTGGTGGCATCGGCGAACAGGAAACGGTTCTCGCGTACCCGGTACTTGCCCAGGCGGGGTTCGGCGGACACCCCGAACAGGTTGTCCAGGGCATCCAGATCATGCTGGAAGCGCAGCTGTTCCAGTTCGTCCAGGCGTACACCCTCTTCCTCGAGGATACGCTGGATCTCGTATTCGGGATCATGCAATACCAGACTCACCACATCCAGACGAAAGGCGGTGCGGTAATTGAACAGCAGGCGCTGCACCAGCTCGTTGAGTGACGGCGTGCTGATCAGGCGCAACTCCTGTTCGTGGAAACGCCGCTGTTTTTGTTCGTTCTCCCGGGCCTGGCTGAGAAAGGCGCGCAACTTGCGGCGCAGCAGTTGGTTTTCGTGATAGAGATCGTCGCTCATCATGCGCGAATGTACCCCGCGCCAAAAAACAACGCCAGCCTCGGCGAGACTGGCGTTGTGCGCGGCAGCATGTACTCAGGCCACCAGTTGGCGGGCCATGGTATCCAGTTCCTCGCGGCTCTCTACGGTGCGCTCCAGCACCTTGGCCACCTGCTCGGTATCCAGCCCCAGGCTGGCCAGGAGCTCGGCGGGCAAGACATCGCTCTCGGCGTCACCCATGTCCAACCCCTTGAGCAGGTGGTCGGCCAGGGCCACTACGTGCACGTAATTGGCGTGAGGACCATCATAGTCCGGGTTGTGGTGCTCCTGCTGCACGGTGATGATTTCCGTGGGCATGTTCCAGGCCTCCATGAGCCAGGCGCCCATTTCCATGTGGGTGGCGCCGATGAGGCGTTTTTCCAGCGCCACGATGGGGGTTTCCGGCTCGTTGCGCACCGCCTTGTTCAACACGGCAAATTCTTTCGGGAACAAATGTCCCAGCAACAGGAAACCGAAATTGTGCAGCAGGCCGGCCAGGTAGGCGGTGCCGGGACGCGGGCGCTTTTCCCGCGGCGCCACGTTGCACAGGGCCTGACACAAGGCCGCGCTATAGGTGGCGTCGCGCCAGAAGGCATTGAGTCCCAGCGGACCGTCCGGCGGCACTTTGAAGGGGCGCGCTGCGGCCACTCCCAGGGAGATGTTCATCACCATGTCGTAGCCCAGCACGCGGGAGATGGCCTGGCGCACCGAGGCCACCTTGCCTTGGTAGCCATAAAACGGCGACTGGGCGTAGCGTACGATCTGCGCCGTGAGGCTGGGATCCTTCTCCACCAGCTTGGCCAGGTCCTCGGCATGGGCGTAGGGGTTTGCGTTGAGTTGGATGATCTTCTGCGCCAAAGTGGGCATGGCGGGCAATTGGGTGATGCGTTCGATGCGCTGGCGCATGGTGGCCATGGGTGGTACGTCGATGTCTTCCACGTCAGCCTCCTTCTTCATCTTTGCCGATTGGGCTTCTTTTGCCGCCTGTTCGGCCTTTTGTTGCGCGGCGCGGCGTTCCGAGATCTGCGAGAACGTGTTGCCGTACCAGGCATTGCTGTGCAGCAGCTGAAAATCTTCTCCAGTGATACGAATCAGCTCACCGGCATTACCCGAGGCCACGTAGACATAATCCTGATCCAGCAGCGAATCGTCGATCACTGTCTCGAAATTATAGGCCTCGCCCAGGGCCGGTAAAATCCCCGGCGTACAATCGGCGAACACTCCACGATAATCGCTTTCCTCCGCCGGCTTCAATTTGCGATGCAGTTGGCGATTCAGGGCATCCAGTTTCAGCCGGTGAGTGATGGGCAACACGGCCATCAGCAGGCCGTTGATATCTTTGAGAATCATCGCCCGGGCCACACGGAACGGGGAAATGTCGCCAATGTCACCCTGCCAGCGGCCGTGTTCATCCACCGGACACTGAATGACGCTGTACTGTACATCCTGTTTATCGAGATAACGTCTGACAGTAATTGAAGTAGACATGTTAACCCTTTGCTTTGAATGGAGTTGACCGATGTCCTGCCATTAGCGGCCGGGTTCCGGAAAAGTATAGTCCCTCTCCCGGTAAAACCCCTGAGGCCACTCTTGCTCATTGGTGAGCAAATCCAGATAAGCCCTTGATTAACTATCACTCCCTGAGAAAAGCCTAACGGCCTGCTCGTTTTTTCACCATATCTGCCCCCCGGGATTGAGAACCGGTTGGCAAACTTTCCCCATGCCACGGGGGGTGAAAGGGAGTTATGGCCCCGTGGAAGGCAACTCGGTATTGACCTCTGGCGGCGGCTTGAGAGGTGCCTTGAGCAGGCGGCGAAAGGCTTCCAGGGTGATGTTTTTGCCGCCGGGGGGGGCAAGCTGCAGGCGCAGGGCCTGGGGAAAAAGGCGAGCCTGCCCCTGGGGATGCTGCGCCAGAAGATGGTACTCGCCACGGGGAAGAGTGGTGGGAATCTGCAGCGTCAGCGCATCCCTGTCCTTGCCCGCAGGGGAGATATCCAGCACGGGCAACAGTCTGACGGATGCCAGCCGGGTCTCGCCAGCAAAAAAAACCGCGCCCCGGGCGCTCGCCACGGTGGTGTGCCGGCCCGTGGGTGGATAGACCGTGCTCAGCCGGGGTGTCTGTGGTGTCCGAATATCCAGTACCTGCAGGCCGTGGCGGCTATCCAGCAGGAGGAGGCGGGTACCGTCCAGCTGCATGTCACTCAAGCCCGCATCGGCGTGATAACGACCCAGTTTTTTCAGGCCCTGGGCTTCAAGCCGCCAGAGTTGCACCTCACCCTGGGCGGACACGGTGGCCAGCAAATCCCCCTGGGCACGCACCAGCCTGAAATGACCCGCCACTGCCTTGATGCGCTTGATCCGCCCATCATCGGCCACGGTCCAGGCAGAGAACCCCGCATCCTCCACCAGCCAAAGGGTATGGTCTTCCAGCCACAGATCCCGCGGTTGCAAAGAATACTGCGCCACTGTCTTGGCTGCCTGGGGGTCGCGCACGTCCACCAGCAACAGACCCGCCTGGTCATCGACAATATACAGATAATCATTGCCCGCCACGATGCGCATCGCCCGCCCCGGGGTCTGAAACCGGCCAAGGGAATGGGTGTAAAAAGGGTCGAGGATGTCAAGGATGGCCACTCCCCCATCGCCGGCCGCCAGGTACAGGCGATCATCCTCCAGCCACAGGTCACTAACATTGCCGGGTACGTCCACACCATTCATCCAGATGGGATTGAGGGGATTCTTGATGTCATATACCTGCAGACCGGCCCCACCACTGGCGGCAAACAAATAATTGCCCCGGGTGCGCAGCCGGGCGAGTACACCGCGGGCCTGGTAACGATCCACGTACTGCGGCCGCCGCGGGTTGCTCACGTCAATGACCTTGATACCACCCCACCAGTCCAGCACATAGGCAAAATTGTCTTTCACTTCCACTCCCCAGGCGGCGCCATCGGTGTCGAACGCACCGATGATGCGGGGCGCGCGCGCCTCCCGCACATCCACCACCTGCAGCCCCGCCTCCCAGCTGGCCACATACAGCAGGCCGCCGTCCAGCGCCAGGCCGCGGGCATTGCCGGGGATGGGAATGTGACTCAGCACCCGGGCCTGGCGGGGATCAGCCACGTCCAGCACGTACAGGCCCTGGTCGAAAAAGGCCACGTAGGCCAGGCCGTCGTGCAGGAGCACATCCTCGGCCTGCCCCTCGGGGTTGAACTGGGCGAAGGGCGTGGGGCTGGCGGGATCGCGGACATCGAACATCAACAGGCCGCCACGGTCGTCAGCCACGTAGGCCACCTGGTCGCGTACCGCGATATCCCAGGCCTTGCCAGGGGTGTCGTAGCCGCCGAGGCGGCGCGGACGGCGAATGTCGCTGAGGTCGATAATGTGAAAGCCGCCGCGGTGGTCGGCCAGATAAAGGGTGCTGCCCACGATATCCATGGTGTAGGCCAGGCCCAGGCGGGCCATGGCCTCGGGGGGCAGTTCGGCGACCCAGCGCGGACGGCGGGGATCGGCGATGTCGATGATCTGCAGCCCCTGGTCGTCGTCCCCCACCAGGGCGTAATGATCCAGCAGCGCCACCCCCTTGCTGGAGCCGGGGGTGTGATAATTGCCCAGGTGGCGCAGCCGGCGCGGCTGGCGGATATCGTACAGGTGCAGGCCGGAGAACCAGTCGGCCACATAAAGAATATCATCACGAATCACCCCCCGGCGGCTGCCACCCAGGTTCAGGCCCACGGAGGAAATGGCGCCATCGCCCTTGCCCACCATCTTCACCCGCTGCAGCCCCCGCCCGCTGGCCAGCAGGACCACATCACCCTGCAGGGTGCTGGCCGTCACCGGGGTGGGGGTGTAAAAGGCCGCACCGCTGCTGGGCAATGCGGGGTTGTCCAGTCCCAGGCGCAGCACGCCCCCCTCCGCCAGATTGAGTAGGGCATTCTCCCCCTGGGCCGCAAAACCGCTGATGGCGCCACGCTTGTTGAAACTGCCCCGCCACTTCAGCCGCGCCGGATCAGCGATATCGAATACCACCAGGCCACCCCGGCCATCGGCCACCAGCACCAGCGAGCCCTGCAATTGCACATCGTCGGCCACGCCCGAGGTGTTCTGCCTGGCCACGAGTCGGGCCCCATCCGTGCCGAGTTCCAGCTCTGCCACGCCATCACCGTCCACCACCCACAGCCGCTGGCCACGCACAGCAAAGGCGTGGGCCGCCAACGGCAATGTCCACTGCGCCTCACGTCTGGCTTCGCCAGCGGTCAAGTGCCAGCGTTGCAACAGACTGTTGCCTCCTCTGCCATCTAACAGAAAATAGATGCCATCGGCGGATGCTGCCATGTCACGCAGGGCACCCGGCAGGGTCAATGAGGTCTGCAGCAGGGGCCTTTGGCCGGGCACCATCGACCACCACTGCACATCACCCCCGGCCAGTGCCACCAGCGCATGCCCGTCGGCATACACCAGATCCCGGGGCATCTTCGGCAGACGCTGACGCGCCACAATGCGTGCGGCCGATTGGTTTGCCGGAAATTCAACCACCAGCAACTCCCGCTGCGCAGTGGCCACAAAGGCCCGCACGCCATCGCTGGCGAGGGCCAGTGGCGTGGCCGGCAGGGACAGCTCATGGGTGACGTAGGGCCCCGCCGGTTGCAGGGCCAACTGACTGCCCGGCAGCCAGTCCTGCACCTGCACGGTGACACTGGCCGGCTTGCTCACTTGCAGCACCTGTGGTGTCAGCCCGGTAATCTGCGGTAGCGTCACCGGCGGCGTGACGGCGCAAGCGGCCAACATGATACCCACCAGAAACAACCCGGCCGCTACAGCCCAGGGCCGCAAACTAAACCCTCGCTTAATCTGCATCGTCGGGAATTATTTCACCTTGTGCAGGTATTTTTCCCGCTTGTAGATATGTTCAGGGAGGGCCGGCGCCAGCCCCTTCACCGCGCTGGACGGCGGCGGATTCACTGCTTCTTCTTCGAGCTCGTCGATGGGTGCGCTGCGGGCAAGCCCCGAGGGGCGGGTGCTGCCAAAGCGTCCGGGGCCAGGTTTGATCAATTCCTTGGCTTCGGCCAGGGTCACGGGTTGCGGATCATAGTACACACCGCGGAATTCCTCGTTGATCTGACGGACGTAGACGAAATAGGTTTTGTTGGCAATGAACTTGTATTCCCGCTCGCGGTACACCTCCACCGGTGTGGTGGAATTGATGAACTGGGTCTTGGAATACACCCGCAACACACCTTTGCTGGGTTTCATATATAAAAGGGTGTAGGCCCCCTCATCCAGGGTCAGCAGGGTTTTCCCCTGGAAGGTGATGCGCACCGTGTCATTGGCCACGCCCTTGGTCTTGTAGGCTTCGGGTCGAATAAAGTACACCGTGGCCAGCTGGTTTTTGAGCTCCGGGGTAATATCGCCATTCATCACCATTGGGTGCTGGGTGTTTACCGTTGCACAACCTGAGAGAAGAATCACCCCGGCCATTACAACCCATTGTTTGATCCGCTGGCTACTGCTCATTTTGCCCCACCCCCTGCGACTGCTGTTTGTTGGATGTTCTGTTCAACCCGTCATGGCGCCGGATTGGGCTGGCGCTGATGAATGGCCTCGATGCCCGCCAGCATCTCTTCCGTCAACGCCAATTCCGCGCTGGCCAGATTGCTCTGCAACTGCGCCAGACTGGTAGCGCCGATAATATTGCTGGTGACAAACGGCCGGCTGTTCACATAGGCCAAGGCCATTTGCGCCGGATCCAGGCCATGCTCCCGGGCCAGGGCCACGTAGGCCTCGGTGGCCTCCTCCGCCTGGGCATTAGAATACCGCGAAAAGCGCTCGAAAAGGGTGATTCGTGCATTGGCGGGGCGCTGACCGTGCAGGTATTTACCACTGAGCACGCCGAAACCCAGGGGCGAGTAGGCCAACAGGCCGCAGTCCTCGCGGTGGGCGATCTCCGCCAGACCCACCTCGAAGGTGCGATTCAGCAGACTGTAGGGATTTTGTATGCTCACCATCCGCGGCAGGCCACATTCTTCTGCCAGACGCAGGAATTCCATCACCCCCCAGGGGGTCTCGTTGGACAGGCCTACATAGCGCACCTTGCCCACCGCCACCAGGTCCCCCAGCACTCGCAGGGTCTCCTCGATGGGCACGCTGGGGCCCGGACTGTGCCGATAGCCCAGCTCACCAAAGAAGTTGGTGTTGCGATCCGGCCAGTGCAGTTGATAGAGATCGAGGTAGTCGGTCTGCAGACGCTCGAGGCTGCCGTGCAGGGCCTGCTCGATATTCTTGCGGTCGAGACAGATGTGACCGTCGCGGATGTAGTCCAGCCAGTCGGCGCGGCTGGCCACCTTGCTGGCCAGCACAATGTCATCTCGCCGGCCGCGCTTTTTCAACCAGCGACCGAGATATTGCTCGGTGAGGGTATAGGTCTCTGCCCGTGGCGGCACCGGGTACATCTCCGCGGTGTCGATGAAGTTCACCCCGGCGGCCAGCGCCGTATCCAGCTGTTGATGGGCCTCAGCCTCGGTGTTCTGCTCGCCCCAGGTCATGGTGCCGAGACAAATCACACTCACCTCTATGTCGGTCCTGCCCAATGTCCGGTATTCCATGGTCCTCTCGACTTTGTTATTTGTCCTACCTTTGGGTTGCACCAGAGGTTCATAATACCGCTCCTGCGCCCCATGGCATACTTGCACCATCGACGGTTTGCGTTCAATCTAGGGCCTGTTAACAGGCCCTGGGTTCGGCGGTGACGTCCTGCAAACTGCAGTGTCGTATAAAAAGCTATAACAAGAAAAAAGGCTGCCCGTAATCCACCCCGAAATGGAAAAGGAGGTACCCGGATGTCACACCCCGCAACCCAAGGCCTGTTTGGTCTCCTGCTGATCGCCCTGAGTCACAATACGGTACTGGCCGACATCATCCTCAGCGCGCCACCCCGCGAATCTGCCAAGGCCGGTGCGAAACTCTATGAGCCTCTGGCCAAAAGCCTCTCTGAATTGCTGGGTGAAAAGGTCGTTTATCAACACCCCGGCTCGTGGCAAAACTATCAGAAGCAATTGCAAAACGATGCCTATGACATCGTCTTCGATGGTCCCCATTTTGCCGCCTGGCGCATGGCTACTTTGCAAGCCAAACCCCTGGTGCGCCTGCCGGGCAGTCTGCGTTTTGTGCTGGTGACGCCCCGCAAAGATAAGACTATACAGCGAATCAATGATCTGGTGGGCAAGCCGGTGTGTACCCTGCCCTCCCCCAACCTCGGCGCCCTCACCCTATACTCCATGTACCCCAACCCGGTGATTCAGCCGGATTTTATTCCGGTCAGCGGTGGCGCCAGACAAGTGGCCGAGCGACTGCTGGCCGGCGACTGCCGGGGGGCGATTCTGCGCAGCTCTTTCTATTACAAAAAACTGCCCGCGGATACCCGTGACCAGTTCAGGGTGCTACGGGAGAGCCGGCCCATCATCAACCAGGGCATCACGGTCAGCCGACGGGTGGGCCCAGGCGCACAACGAAAAATGCTTCGCGCCCTCACCACCAAATCCGGCAATAGCGCCATGCGTCCCATCCTCGACCGCTTCGCCCACAAGGCGGAAGCCTTTGTGCCGGCACGGCAGACGGAATACGTGGGCAAGAACCTGTTGCACGACAACATGGTCTTTGGTTGGTGATGTTCAGCGTTGGCACTGCGGGCAATAATAGGTCGCCCGCTGGCCCTGCATCACCTGTCTGATGGCCGTCGCACAGACCTCGCAGGGCTCGCCGCCCCGGCCATAAACCTGCAACGCCTGCTGAAAATACCCCGGCCGGCCCTCGCCACTAACAAAGTCGCGCAGGGTGGTGCCGCCGGCCTCGATGGCTTCCGCCAATACTTCACGGATGGCCGACACCAGGCACGCGCAGCGTGGCCGGCTCAGCCGCCCGGCCGCCATGCCCGGACGGATACCGGCACGGAACAACGCCTCGCTGGCGTAGATATTACCCACCCCCACCACGATCTTGCTGTCCATGATGAAGGGCTTGATGGCCAGCCGGCGCCCACGTGAACGACGGTACAGATACTCTGCATCAAAGGCCTCACCCAGTGGCTCCGGCCCCAGGGCAGCCAACAACTTGTGCTGCAGGGGCGGGCGTGAGGTCCACAGCACCGCACCGAAACGACGGGGATCGCGCATGCGCAGCACAATATCCCCAGCAAAAACGATATCCACGTGGTCATGTTTGCCGGCCGGTTCGTCGTGGCCCACCAGGCGCAGGCTGCCGGACATGCCCAGGTGGATGACCACTGTGCCCACGGCGGTGCACAAAAACAGATACTTGCCCCGCCGCCCCACTGAGATCACCACTTGTCCAGGCAGGGCACTTTGCAAGCGCGCGGGCACCGGCCAGCGCAAACGCCGCTGACGCAGCACCACGTCCTGCACGGTCTTGCCCTCGATGTACGGCGCAATCCCTCGGCGGGTGGTTTCCACTTCAGGTAATTCAGGCATGTCTATTTTGCCGTCTGTCTGCCTGGGTGTGCCGCAGGCAGGGCTAGCAGACGCCGGGCTGCATCCGTGGGCAGATGATACTGGATATCCAGATCATCACGCCGCAAGATCACTTCCGAGTCACCTGCCAGCAAACTAAAATCAACCGACTGCAATGTATCCTTATGTTTCAACCATATCCGGACATGCTGCGTTGCCTGTGAAGCCCCTGGTGACGTCGCCGCAATGGTCACGCGCAAGGCGCGGGCGTGACGCCATTCATCCAGCAGGGTTTGCCTTGCATCGCCAGGTACCATCTTGCCATCGGCTGTCCAGCGGCCTTCCTCCTGCTGCAAATGCAAGCCGGGCAATTCCAGGGCAACAATCGCTGCGGCCTCCTGCATGGGCAACAATAATGGACTGATGAGGTTTGTTGCCGGCCCCCGAACGAGGTGGCTGTATCGATCGGTGATCAGGTGTACCGTATTACCCACCTGGACATAGCGGCTGCCACCCAGGGCATCCGTTGTACCAAAACGCAAAGTCATATCATCCACACGCAACACCAAGACAGGTGAGTCTAACTGCAATTGGTTGGCATCCACCTGACTCATGGGATATTGCGCAATGCTCTTCGCCTGCAGCACCCTCAACAGGGATTCGATGCGTCCCTCATCGGCCGGCACTCGCAATGGCGAGGTCATCATCCAGCGCCCATTATCTTTTCTCAGCAGTACCGGTGTCCGGCCAGTATCTTCAATGCGCAACTTGTGCACATTCTGCGGCATCAACCCAGTGATTCTCGGAACCTCGGCTTTGTTCGGCTTACCTGGCTCGTAAATCGCTATCGCCAATAGGCCGAGTAACAACAGGACGAGCAACAGATTTATCCAGCCCCTGCTATTCATGAGCGTTGCGCCGCATCTGAAAAACCTGCTTCACCGCCGACGCCGACGCCAGCTGATCAGCAGGCCGCTGATCGTCAGCACAAGGGGCAGAGCGACAAGAAAGCCGAAGCCGATCGCCGCCTGGGCGCGGGGCGACAGTTGCAGATTTTTATCCGTTGCCGTTTTCACCGGGATGTTGATCAGCCGGTCGTCGTTGACCAGCCAGTTGACCATGTTCATCCCCAGCAACAGGTTGGCGCCATTACCTAAATAGGCATTGGAGAGGAAATCCCCATCACCCGTGACCACCACCCGCTGTTGAGGTTGTGGAGCGTCACCATCACTGGAACCAAGTGCCCGTGTCAGCGCAACTCCCAGCACCAACGGCCCCGGCACATCACTACCGGCATCGAAATTCACCGAGCCCGACAGATCGCCGGTTTCAGACCAGCTGCGTTTCTCCGTCTGCAACAACACCCTCGCCTGCCATTCCTGGGGGGGCGTAATGATCAGCCCATGGCTTTGCGGAAATAGGGTGAGCATATCAAAACCCTTGGTAATGGGATGACTGGGATAGTCGGCCACCAGGGCAAAGCGTGGATCGCTCACCCCCAGCACCTGGGTGGTGGGATCCACAATCATTCCCGGCTGAAAGTCGATACCCAACTGGGCTGCCAGGGGTTCCAGGCCGTGTAGCTTGTCATCGCCGCCGGGATCGGTGAGCCACAACAGATTACCGCCAGCAGCCACATACTGATTGATCATGGCCACTTCTCCCGGCAGCATGTTCACCTGTGGCCCGGCAATCACCAACACCCGGGTGTTTTGCGGCAGCTGCGGATTCTGCACCAGGTTATGGGTCTGCACCTTGAAACCCTTGGTGGTCAGTTGTTGGCCCCATTGCCCCAGATCAAAATTGGCCTTGCCCAGAGGCTTGCGCTCACCGTGGCCCTCAACAAACACCAGCCAGCGTTCACCGCTGCGCGCCAGGCGTTGCAACAGATTGGTGAGACCCTGCTCGGAAAGGTTTTGCAGGTTTTCTCCACGTCCCTGATATTCCACGCGCAGCTCACCATTGACGCGGATGCCCAGGGCGCGCACCGTCTCCGGCTCCAGGTCGGGGTTGACGAAACGCAGGGTCAGGTCAGCCTTGTGACGCCGATAACGATCCACCAGCTCGCGCACCGCTTGGCGCACCCCCTGATCCTCCGTGGCATAACTGGTAATAGTGATGGGGCCGGGCATTTGTTCAAGCAGAGCGCTACTCGCCGACGACAGAGTGTTGCGCCCATTGGCAGTCCAGTCCGCGGTGAAACTGTAACGCGTGCCCAGATAGGCCAACACACCCATCACGGCCAGAAACAACAGGCTGAACAGCATGTTTTGCAGACGGACATGGCGACGGGTTTTTGTGGAAACTAACATTGAGTATTGAGATAAACACCGGGAGCGGGGTTAAACAGGAACGATGACCACCGGGACAAACCCAATGGCTCACCTCTCCGCGAGGCAATCTAGCAAAATTCACCCCAATATGTAAGCCACAGCCACTCCAAAATCAGAGGGCTTGCTTAAACGACAGGCTATGTCTTGACAATCTAGCTTTTGACGAGCTTTCGCAGGGCCCCGGCGATGCGCTGCAGCCCCAGGACCTGATCGACACAACCCAGCTTGACGGCTTCCCCCGGCATCCCCCATACGACACTGCTTTTTTCATCCTGGGCGAGGGTCGGCGCACCGGCCTCGTGCATTTCCTTCATGCCTTGCGCGCCGTCATTGCCCATACCGGTCAAGATTACCGCAATGGCATTCGTCCCGACATTCTGTGCCAGGGAGCGGAACATCACGTCTACGGAAGGCTTGTGTCGGTTGACCTCGGGGCCATCGTTCAAGCGACAAACATACCTTGCGCCATCCCGTTCCACCAGCAAGTGACGGTTCCCCGGGGCAATATAGACATGCCCGGTGACTATCTGCTGCCCATCCTGCGCCTCACACACCGTCATCGCTGACAATCCATCCATGCGCCTGGCAAAGGGTCCGCTAAAGGCTTCCGGGATATGCTGTGATATCACTGTGCCTGGTGTATCGGCAGGCAGGCCCATTAGTACCTCCTTGATGGCCTCGGTACCGCCAGTGGATGCACCGATGGCAACAATTTTGTCTGTGGTTTTGAAATGCCGCAGGGGAGTTTTTTGTTTGAGGACGGCATCTGCGGAATGACGCTCCGTTGCCTTGAGGCTGGACGGGGTTCGCTCCAGTGCCCTCACTCGGGCAGTTGCCGCGATGCGTACCTTTTCAATGATTTCCTCGGCATAATCATCCAGGGTATGCGCCAGATCCGTCTTGGGCTTTGAAACAAAATCCACCGCCCCCAGCTCCATCGCCTCCAGGGTAATATCGGCGCCTTTTTCCGTCAGTGAGGACACCATCACCACCGGCATGGGGCGCAGCCGCATGAGGTTCGACAAAAATGTCAATCCGTCCATGCGTGGCATCTCCACATCAAGAGTCAGCACATCGGGATTCAGGGCCTTTATTTTCTGCCGGGCCATCAGCGGATCATGCGCAACACCTACCACCTCGATATCGGGTGCGCTATTGAGCATCTCGCTCAGCATCTGCCGAACCAATGCGGAGTCATCCACAATCAATACTTTTATCTTGCTCATTCAGAACACCACAAAACAAGGTAACGAAGATTTTCAGAACAACTCGATTTCTCCACTCACGGGCGTCTGCACAATATTCTTCATATAGGCCTCCTCCCGTTCGACAATCGTGCGATTATGCATACTACGCAGCTTTTTCATGCGCGCCACACCGCTGGCAGGATAATATTGCACCTTGCGGGGAAAGCGGTCTCCCAGGTCATCGGCGATCAGTTTCAGGCCTTCCACCTGTACATATTCGAGGGCGAACTCGATGTTGCGCTGACCAACATCGGTCATGTGTGCCAGTACTCGACCACCACCAAAAAGTTTGACCTCCAGATTCTTACGTTGTCCACCATTCTTGATGATTTCATTGATCAAGTGCTCCATGGCGAAATTTCCATAACGCATCGCACTACCAAATTTATCACCATTAACATTATCCGCCTTCGACATGGGTAGCATAAAATGATTCATCCCCCCTACCTTGGCATAGGGATCACGGATACAGGCGGAGATGCAGGAACCCAATACCGTGGTGATCATTTCATTGATACGGGTCACATACAGTTCTCCCGGAAGAATCTTCGCCACCACCGCTTCATTGGTTTTGTCCCAGTAGCGTTTGACATGCTCAAAACCGCGCAGGGGGCGCGGCAAAACGGGCGGTTGACCTGCGTTGAGGGTAGTCACGACATTAATATTCTTTTTGGTAAATGGTTTTGCCGATCAACTTGTAGCGATCGGTTTTTTGAAACATGGTTTCCGAGTGCCCCAGAAAGATATGGCCTTGCTCGTCCAGCAGGTCGGCATAACGATCAAACAGCTGTTGCTGGGTCGGCTTGTTAAAATAGATCACCACGTTGCGACAAAAAATGAAGTCGAAGGGCCCCTTCATGGGCCATTCATCCATCAGGTTGAGCTGTTTAAAGGTGATGAGCTCCCGCAACTCCGGCGACATACGGACCATCCCGGCATTCTTGCCACTGCCCTTTTTAACCCAGCGGCGCAGGCGTGGCTTTGAAAGTCCTTCCACTCGCTCTTGTTCGTATATACCACTGCTGGCCTTGGCCAGCACCCGGGTATCCAGGTCGGTCGCCAGGATACGTGCATCCCAGTTCCCATCGTCGCCGAGTACCTCCTTGAGCACCATGGCGATGGAATAAGGCTCCTCACCTGTCGAACAACCGGCGGACCAGATACGCAGACGCCGGGGAGCATTGGTTGCCACTTTTTTCTGCAACAGGTTGGGCAACAAATCCTTGGCGAGGAATTCGAAGTGATGGTTTTCCCGAAAAAAGGAGGTGAGATTGGTAGTGATGGCATTGACGAAGTTCACCATTTCCTCATCATTGCCATCCTGCAGCAGGTCGCAATAGTCACGAAAGCGCGACAGGCCCAATTGCCGCAGGCGCCGTGAAAGCCGGCCGTACACCAGGTCACGTTTATTGTCCGACAGCACGATTCCAGTGCGTTCACCCACCAGGTCGCGGATGAAGCGGAAATCAGCCCCCGTAAAGCGGAACTCACGGATCTTCTCAGGATTCTGTTCAACAATACTGTTCATGGGTGTGCTCGCTACGCAAGAGAAATGTCCTGAGATTCAGGAAGACAGAAGGTCTGCCTGACCTCTGTCTTCAGCTCCACCTGCTCTATCCTGTGACTTAAAACTCCTCCCACTCACTATCGCCCTGATCATTCCGCGGTGCGGGACGGCGACTCGGCGCAGGTCGTGTCGCGGGACGCGAATTGCCTGGCGCAGGTGCGGTTGGGGCAGCCTGTCCAGCGTCATTATTCGTCTTGAAGAAGCCCACCAACTCATCCAGAGCAGCTGCCTGATCACTCATGGATTCACTAGAGGCCGCGGCCTCTTCCACCAGAGCGGCATTCTGCTGAGTCATTTCATCCATTTGGGATACGGCCTTGTTGACCTGATCGATGCCACTGGCCTGCTCCTGGCTGGCGGAGGCAATTTCGGCAATGATGTCGCTCACCTTCTTTACCGAGCTGACAATGGCCTCCAGGGTTTCACCGGACTGATCCACCAGTTTGCTGCCTTCACCCACCTTCTCCACACTCTCATTGATGAGTGTCTTGATCTCCTTGGCCGCCGAGGCACTGCGTTGGGCAAGATTGCGCACTTCCGCCGCCACCACCGCAAAGCCACGGCCCTGCTCGCCGGCACGCGCCGCTTCCACTGCGGCATTCAGGGCCAGCAGGTTGGTCTGGAAGGCAATCTCGTCGATGACACCAATGATGTCCGCGATCTTCTTGCTGGAGGTGTTGATTTCCGACATGGCCTCGATGGCCTTGCCTACCACCTCACCGCCTTTGGTGGCCTCATCACGTGCACCGCTGGCCAGTTGATTGGCCTCTCGGGCATTGTCGGCGTTCTGGCGTACAGTGCCAGTGAGCTCCTCCATGCTCGAGGCTGTTTCTTCCAGCGATGAAGCCTGTTCTTCAGAACGTTGACTGAGGTCGGCAGTACCTTGGGAAATTTCATTGGCCGCCGAGGCGATAGTACCGCTCGCTGTAGTGATTTCACCTACCATGCTCGACAACTTGGCCATGGTGGCATTCACGGCCTCACGCAATTCGGCAAACTCGCCCTGGAATTCACCATTCATGTTCTGGGTCAAATCGCCTTCCGCAAGTCCTGAAATAACCCGCTTGCTCTCCTGCAGGGGCTCCACTACCGCATCCATCAGCTCGTTGATACCCTGACCCAGGCCCCTGAGAAAGCCCACATAGTTTTCTACATCGATGCGGTTGTCCAGCTGGCCGGCCACCGCGCCCTCGATCATGCCCTGAATCTGACGCTCGGCATCTTTTTGTTCGGTAATGTCTTTCCATTCCACCATATTGCCCATGTATTCGCCATTGGGGCCGGTGATCATGGTGGCGTTTACCTCGAATTCCACATCCGCCACCTTGATTTCGGCCTTGGCCGGCAGACGGCTGGGGTCTTTCAACAATGCACGCTGGTGTGCCGGGTTCTTGTGGAAGCCATCGATGTTCGTCCCTACAAGATTGGTTACATCAAAACCGGGCCAAATCTTGCGCAGTTCATTCTGCCGTGGACGCATCATCTCCACCACTGCCGGGTTCACATAGGTTATGTTCAGATCGGCATCGCAAATCATCAGGTTGGCCTGGGCGCCATCGATGGCCGACTGCAGACGCGCCACTTCCACTTCCTTCACCCGTGTTGCGGTGACGTCCGCCCATTCAAGGGTACAGCCCACATACTCACCCGCCAGATCGATGATCGCCGACACCCGAATATGGAAGGTCAGCGGGCCCACATGGATGTCGGTCTCGAAGGGTAGATTGTTTGGATTACTCAGCAATTGGCGTTGGTGCGCCGGATTCTTGTGGAACATATCAATGCAGGTGCCCAGAATATTGTCGGCAGAAAAGCTGGGGTAGATTTCCTGCAAGGCAGCCTCGTTATCCCTGAGCACCTTTTTGGTAGCCTCGTTCAGGTAGGTAATGACCAGGTCACGATCGATGGTCATCATTGCCGTTTGTGCGCCATCGATGGCCTTTTGCAGGCGGTTGGCCTGTTCCTGCTTGATGCGCTGCTCGGTGACATCGTTCCACTGCACCACGTAGCCAAGACGATTGCCATTGGCATCGGTCAAGGGGCGTGTCTCATGTTCAAAGATGAAACGTCCGGGAGTGATTTCACCCTTGCGGGAATCATTGGGTCCCAGGTTGGCCAGGATACCTTTGATGGCATCGGGATCCTTGTGGTAGCGATGGATGCTACCACCAACCACCTCACTGGCTTTGAACCCCGGCAGATAGGTGGCCAGTTCGTCCTCCACCTGCGTCAACACCTCCATGGCCTTCTTGTTGACGAAGACGATGTTTTCATCGGCATCGGCAATCATGATATTGATCGGTGCATACTCCAGAATGTTCTTCATGGATTCCAGATCACCCATGACTCCAACCGTGCCCAGTTGGGTCTCTACCACCTTTTTGCTCGCCGCCATTGTCTTGTCCTCTGTAGTCATTGTTCCAGTTTGTTCCGCAGCCAACATGGTGGTTGCGACAGTATTCAGTGCCTCACTCCAAGCCTTGTGTACCTCATCGGTCCACAGCTCACCGGCAAATTCCGCCATCACGTCCAGCAGGGTTTCGGCCACTGCCGTGTAATGTTCCGGCCGGGCCCCATAGGCATGGTGTTTCGCACCAAGCTGGGTCAGGGCCGTGACCAGGGCCTCAGGGTCTCGCAGGCTGTTGATCACCAGCACCAGAGCGCCCAGCAATTTCCTTTCCTGTTCCTGCACACTGGTATTGGCGAACATGGGCCGCACCTCGGGAAAGCGTGCAAACAGTTCTTCATAAAAACGCTGCACCAGGGCCTCACCTTGTGGCGCCAGGGCGGCAAAGGTCTTCTCCAGCAGATCGATATCCAGGCCCAGCTCGGACTTTTTCTTGCGCGGCCTACGCCTACGCTCCGGCGGTTTGGTCTTGACCTCTTGAACAGGCGGTTTGTCACCATCCTTCATCCATGCCAGCGGGTCTGCGCCCATCTTTGCCTTTTTTCTCGGTGCCATTGTGTCTTCTCCGTGCTTCCGTTTAGCAGCCGTTCCAGCAAGAGTGCGAAAAAACATCCATCATGATGGTCAGGTAAATACTTAACAGGCTTTTTTTAACCCGCCGCGCCGGTGGGCGTAGCGGACATTCGGCTTTTGTGTTTTTTACGCTAAGACGAACAATCGTCGATTGCTTTTCAGTGCTCATAATCAGTGCCATCTCTCAGTGGTCAGTTCTGATGCCAGGTGGCGATAATCGTCGGCGCCATGACTCACATCCTGATATTCAAAAATTGTTTCGCCATAACTGGGACTTTCCGCCAGGGCCACGTTTTCACGAATGGATGTCTTCATCAATTGTCCGGGGAAATGTGTCTGCAGGCTCTCCCGCACCTCCCGCGCCAGGCGTCGTTGAGTGTGGAAACGGGTCATCAATACATGCTTGCGCAGACTGCGTTTGCAGGCCTTTTCCGCAAACTGCAATGTCGCCATGAAGCTTGAAAGGCTCTGCAGGGCAAGAAAATCACTGGATACCGGGATGATCAGGTCATTGGCGGCAAACAGGGCATTCATGCCCAGCAGGCCTGCCGATGGTGGACAATCAAAAATAATAGTCTGGTAGTCGCCGGCCACCGATTGCAGTGCCTTTTTCAAGCGCAGGCCGCGCTGTGTGCCGCCCTCGGTGAGATGTTCCATATTGGACAACCCCGGACCGGAGGGCACCATGTCGAGATTGTCACGACTGGGCACAACAAAGTCTTCCATTGCCTCACCATTCACCAGTACCTCGTCCATGCCCGGTTGCTCGCGCTGCTGCATGCCCAACCCCACGCTGAGGTGTCCCTGCGGATCAAGATCGATCGCCAGCACACGATGCCCCGACAACGCCAGGGCATGAGCCAGGTTGATGGCCGTGGTGGTCTTGCCTACGCCACCTTTCTGGTTGATCACCGCAATCATTCTGCTCATACTCTGACAGCGGGTTACTGTGCTGCTCGACTGACCGTGGCCAGCTCATTGGCATTGAGCAGACGGTCCACATCCAGCACGATCACCATCGCCTCATCCAGGGCGGCCAGACCTTTGACAAAATCCACATCCACGATGCTGCCAAAATCGGGCGCCGGCTTGATGGCGTCCTCCGGTACGTTGTAAACATCGGAAACCGCATCCACAACCAGGCCCATCACCCGGCTGTTCCCCGTCTCGGGATCCTCTACCCGCAACACGATCACCACAGTCACCGGGCTGTATTCCACGGCCTCCAGACCGAAGCGCCGGCGCAGATCGATGATTGGCACAATGGTGCCTCGCAGGTTGATCACACCTCGGATGTAGTCCGGGGTGTTGGGAATGGGTGTCACCGAATCCCAGCCCTTGATCTCCTGCACGCGCAGGATATCAACGCCATATTCCTCGCCCGCGAGCATGAAGGTAAGAAACTGATCACCATCCGATTCCATTCCTTGCTGAATGTCATGAGCAATATTTTGTGCCTGTGCTACGTCCATCGATCCACTCCTCTTGCCTTCACTGTTTGGGCTGCGTCCTTATGCCTGCCTCGAACCTTCTATGCTGCCTGTTGACCACTGACATCTCTGGATGCCAGACGCACCACGCCGGCCACATCCACAATCAGCGCCACGGTGCCGTCACCCAGGATAGTGGCGCCCGACAGTCCTTCCACCTTGCGGAAATTAGTCTCCAAACTTTTGATCACTACCTGTTGCTGGCCGAGCAGTTCGTCCACCAACAGACCACCCTTCTTGCCATCACCCTCAACCACCACCAGCAGGCCATCGTCCAGACTGCGACGGTCGGGCTCGATGCCGAAGGTTTCATAGAGGCGGATAATGGGCAGGTATTCATCGCGTAATTGATACAACTCCGCCTTGCCTGCCACAATGTTGACATTGCCTTGCTCCACCAGCAGTGATTCGACGATGGAGATCAGCGGGATAATGTAGGTATTCTCGCCCACACGCACCAGCTGCCCATCGAGGATGGCCAGCGTCAGAGGCAGGCGTATGGTAAAGGTGGAACCCTTGCCTTGTTCTGAACACACCTCCACGCTACCGCCCAAGGCCTGAATGTTTCTCTTCACCACATCCATTCCTACACCTCGGCCGGAGACGTCACTGACCACATCCGCCGTGGAAAAACCCGGTTCAAACAACAGCTCGAAGACCTTCTCCTCCGCCAATTCCTCATCCTCCTGCACCAGGCCACGCTCAACGGCCTTGGCAAGGATCTTGTCCCGATTCAATCCCGCACCATCATCGGTAATCTCGATAACGATATTCCCGCCCTGGTGATAGGCGTTGAGGCCCACCACACCGGTTTCCGACTTGCCAGCGGCAAGCCGTTGCTCGGGGATCTCGATACCATGATCGATGGAATTGCGTACTAGATGAACCAGGGGATCACCGATCTTTTCCATCACTGTCTTGTCCAGCTCGGTTTGCTCACCGGACATGGTGAGCTCAATCTTCTTGCCCAGTTTTGCGCTAAGGTCATGCACCATGCGCGGGAAACGGTTAAAGGCAAAGCTGATGGGTAACATGCGAATCCGCATCACGCTTTCCTGCAACTCGCGAGTATTGCGTTCCAGTTCGCCAAGGCCGTCCTTAAGGCGCTCCACCCGGCTCATGTCGAAATCCTCGCCCAGCTGACCCAGCATGGACTGGGTGATCACAAGCTCGCCCACCATGTTGATCAGTGCATCGATCTTGTCGATATCCACGCGGATGGAGGATGACTCTGTGGTGGTCGATTTGCGGCGATCCGTCGTCTGCCGGCGGTCGTCGTGATTGCGCCGATCCTCCGCCGGTGCTGCCGTCTGTTTCACGCTTGGATCCTGCGTCATGGACGGGGCTTCCTGCAGTGGGTCGATAGTCAACTCACTTTCATCTTCAACCCACTCGAAGACCTCTTCGATTTGCGCCTTTTCGATCTCGCCCTTAAGAGTGAGCTGCCAGGCAAGATAGGCCTCCTCGGGGTCCATCTCCGCCAATGGTGGCAGCCCGTCCAGATCAACAATGGTTTCCAGTTCACCCAGGCTGGCCAGCTCGCGGAACATGCGCACCACATCATTACCGGTACGCAACATGTCCGGCATGGGCCTGAAGGCAATCTGCCAGCCCTTCACCGGGGCGTCATCGGTCATATCCGCCTGTGCTTCTCCAGTATTTGCCTGACTGCCCAGCATGTTGTCCAGCCCGGCCTTTACCTGGTCGATGTGTTCCTGATCCACTGCCTCGCCGCTCTGGTCGGCATCCAGCAATTCCCGAATACAATCCACGGAACTCAGAAACAGAACAATGGCCTCCTGAGTCACCTCACGCTCGCCATTGCGGATCTCGTCCAGCAGGGTTTCCACCACATGGGTAAAGCCGGCGATGGCCTCCAGACCGAAAGTGGCCGCACCACCTTTGATGGAATGGGCGGCACGAAAGATCGTGTCGATGGCCTCGGCATCTGTCTCACCGGGGTGCATCTCCAGTAACACGGATTCCATGGTATCCAGACCCTCACGGCTTTCTTCCAAGAAGGTAGCCTTGAACTGTTCCATGTCGATGGTCATGTGTCTAACCCACCACCTTTTTGATGGTCGCCAGCAACTGCTCGGGGTTGAAAGGCTTGACGATCCAGCCCGTGGCACCGGCTGCCTTACCTTCCTGTTTCTTGTTGAGACCCGACTCGGTGGTAAGCATCAGTATAGGGGTGAACTTGAAGTCGGGGAGGGCGCGCAGCTCTTTGGCCAGGGCGATGCCGTCCATGCGGGGCATGTTCACATCCGACAACACCAGGTCGAATTTCTGACCCTTGGCAATGTCCAGCGCCGTCTGGCCGTCAGCGGCCTCGGTGACCTGATGGCCCGCACCTTTCAACGTAAAGACCACCATTTGTCGCATGGAGGCGGAATCATCCACCGCTAAAATGCTTGCCATTGTTCAATCTCCTGAATCTTGCAAATCCAATAAATCGCTTAAACCCAATAATGCCGCCGACTGATAAAGCGCCTCACTGGGCGACTGCCACTGGACGGCTTGCCGCTGCAGCCTGGCACCCTGAAAAAGACTGACTAACACTTGCAGGGCCGCGGTATCCACACGCTCCAACTCGCTGGCCTGCAGGACGATCTTTTGTTTCACTTCCAGGGCTGCCAGACACTGCATGCAAAAGGCCGCAACACAGGCGATGTCCAAGGTAGTTCCGCAATCGATTTGAGTGAAGTCATCTGCCATTTTTCACCACCTCCAGACACCAAGGGCTAATACCGCAAAGCGGCTATTGCGAATGATTCTTTAACCCCTGAAGTATTATTTTTTGTAATAAGCATTTTCATCTAGAACAACTCAATGCCATCATCCACGGCTGCATTTGCCGGTTCCTCCCGTTTCCTTTCCTTGCTCGAATAGCTCCCAACGAGCATTTCCAGCTGCACGGAGTACTGCGACAGATCACTGTTGTCAGAGATATTCTGCTTGGCCATATTGGCCAACTCATGCACTTTGTTTTCAATTTGCATGATGCATCCCAGGATTTCCTGTGCCATCTTCTGCTCCTGGAGGGCGAGCTCCGCACTATTGGCACTGTGCCGGTGAATATCCACGATTGCATCGGCGATATCACCGAAACTATCACCTGCCTGGCTGATTTGTTCGAGACTCTGGCTGGCCTGAATCTCATTGCGCGCCATACTGTCAACGGCCTTGTCACTGTCCTGCTGGATAGATTCGATGAGTCCGCGTATTTCCGTTGTGGCCTCCGTGGTGCGCTGTGACAGGTTGCGGACTTCATCTGCCACCACTGCAAACCCCCGGCCATGTTCACCTGCACGGGCTGCCTCAATGGCAGCATTCAAGGCCAACAAATTGGTTTGTTCGGCAATACTGACGATCATGTCGAGCACCTTGCTGATGCTTATGTTGTTAGCCGCCAGCTCGCTCACGATTGCCCGGGTTTCTATCACTTCAGCCTTCAATACATCCATGCTGTTGACGGCCGAGAGAATCACTTGCCGCCCCATCCCCGCCTGCACCTGCACCTGCTCGGCCTGTTTCGCCACGCCTTCCACCTCGTGACTCACCTGATCACTGGAATTGGCCAACTGGTCAATCATTTGCGCAAAACCCGAGATTGCATTGGCCTGTTGCCCTACCGATTCACTGGTACTGGCAGTGGTCTCCTGGGCACGCCGACTGCTGTGGGACAGGCTTTCTGCTACATGAAGAACCTCATTTACCATCTCTCTCAACTTGCCGACAAAGAGGTTAAAGGAGGTTGTAATTTGTGCTGCCTCATCCCCTCCCTCGTCGGGCAGGTTTACATTGAGATCCACATCTCCCTGCGCCAGACCAAACAAGGCATCCCGCAGCCTATTCAAGCGACGTATGAAATACTGCATGAACCAGCGGGTCAGCAGGCCGATCAACAATATGCCCAATAGGCCACCCACTATCAGCTTGTGAAACAACCCCTCCGCATCGGTGACGATTTCACCCGCATCGACACCAAGCCGCAGGCGGCCATACACTGTGTCATCCACTCGAATATCTGCCGAGGCGTCAAACACACCATTGTTGTGTGTCCCCAACAGATTGTCGTCCGGCAGAAACAATTGCTGTAACACACCATTCCTGTCCTTGCTGATCAGGACAACATCCCTGTTATCCACAATGTGCACGAACAGGATGTCATGATCACTCATCAGGGTCGTGGAAAATGCCTCCAGCGCAGCCATATTCCGGTTGATCATTGACTCGGCAATTGCCGCAGCAGAGACCCTCACCAGGGTATCACTGCGTTCGATCAATTCCTTGCGATGGTTATCCAGATAGGAAGCCCGCACATAGCCGATCAACGCCAGTAGCATGAATGACATCAGCAATGTATTTACAGCAACAACCCTGCCACCGATGGATAACGGATCTCTGTTTCGCAATCTGCTGAGGATTTTCTTCTTCATGATCAAATAAAACCCATCCATAGAGAGCATCAATACCAAGCCTTCCATCAAAAGCCACCCCCACGGGGGGTGCGACAAATGAAAGGGCATGGCGGCCCGCGAAATACGGGCGCAGCTCGTTTCTGGCTCCCTGCTTCACCCTACCTCCTCCATCCCTGAAATCGTGTGCGAAATTGCGGGTATTCAACGGGCTTACATAGGCTCGCGCAATGCCTGCACATCCGTATACCGCATACTTAGCCTGGCGATGTTAATTACCAGCAAATAACCATCTTTGGTGACTCGTAATAGCCACTATCGGCCTATTATTTCTTGACTTAAATCGGTCTCGCTGGGGTAGAGCCCTCAAGGTGCGGGTTTTTCACTGTCACTCAAGTTGCTGCCCCCTGCGACCGACACAGTCAGAGTCCTGCCATGAGTATCTCCAACGCTGCCTGGATGCAAGGTTGGTTTTTACAACATATCAAGGAGTTAATCTCGGCGCATGGCCCGCATCCCAACAAACCAACGCCATATATTGTGGGCTGCCTATCTGGCCAGCCTGCTCACCCTGCTGGTCATTGCCGCGCAACCCCCTGTGGAAATCAGCCTGCTGGCAACCTCGGGCACACTGCTACTATGGATCTGGTTAGCGCGAAAACACCAGCTATGCATTGACCGGGAAACGCCTTATCTGAGCCCGGAGCATCCTCACTTACTGCACTCTGCCCGCCAGGCGGCCGGTACCCGCCTGCAGGAGAATATCCAGCAGTCATTTACCCCGGCAAATGCCAGCCTTGAACAAATAACGGGTATTATTGATGATGGAACACAGAAACTGCAGCAGAGTTTTGCCAATATCGCCAGTAAATCAACCCGGCAATTGGAGCAACTCCACACTCTTCTGCATCGGCTTGAAAACGACAGTGTAGAAAATAACGATGAGAGTATCGAACACCTGGTACACACCACGCAGGAAATCCACCGGGATATCTCCTCCGCCATTACAGCCATGCAATTTGAAGATGCCACCACCCAGATCGCCCTCTATCTTAAGGAGCAGTTAAAAATCATGCAGGCAAGCATGGAGATCGTCCAGCAGGAGTTACGCACCGACAGCGATATGCTTCAATGTTTACAGCAGATAGAACAACGCCTGCAAAACCAGCAGGCCAAACGGCCACGTCAAACCGTCAGCGCAAAAGACATGCAGGAAGGAGAAATTGATTTATTTTGATCGTCATCCACAGCTAGCCGGCTTAGGGTCTTTCATCTGATACACAAATTATTCATCGTCTCAAAATAATGGCTACAGAGTTATTTCCCCAGTGTAGGAGCATGATTTGAAAATTTGAGACATGAATAGTCAGTAACCTCTACCACCATTCCGGGGAAGTCAGAATCTAGAATGCCATTAAACCCACCGGGTTCCGGCCGCAGCCTGCCCCGGCCTTCGCCGGGGCCGGAATGACGGATATAAAGTTAGTGGGATAGCAGTGAGATGCGCTATAGGATAACTTGTACTCACTAGCTGCCGCTTCAGCCATCCCAATATGGCGCATACTCCCCGATGTCTATGAATACCTACCGGCTCTCCCCAGCCAATCCGTTACATCTGCATTAGCTGCTCGGCCTGTATATCAAGCCGGCACTTCGCCTTACAGCTAAAGAAGCACCCCCAACTACCGCTATTTCTTGCCAGGCAGTCAACGTTCGATAACTACCTTTGAGCCAGCACCATAACCACAACTTTTACAACAGACTATGGCTATTCTTAACCTGCAAGACCTCAAACCCGGCATGGTTCTCGCGGCAGATGCCAAGCATCATTCAGGTCGGGTGTTGCTGGCGGCAGGCACTGAACTCACGGAAAAACATCTCAAGGTATTCCATACCTGGGGGCTTACCGAGGCAGATATCGACGGAGTGGATCCTCAACAGGTTGCGGCGGAGGAATATCAGGAGATCGACCCCGCCATCCTGCAGCTGGCCGAACAGCAAAACCGGGAACGCTTTCGCCATACCGATCTGCAACATCCCGCCATGGCGGAATTGTTCCGCTTGAGTATTCGCAATACCGCCCGACAACTAGTGAGCAAGACCAATGAACTGGACGGCTGAACGCGTTGTCAGGGAGACGCAGAATATCTCTTCGCTGCCCACTGTCTATCATCAGTTGAGTGCGGCCATCGATGATCCCAACAGTTCCAACCGTGACATCGAACAGGTAATCTGTACCGATAGCGGCCTCACCGCGCGCCTGTTGCGCGTTGCCAATAGCGCCCTCTACAGTTTCCCATCGAAAATCGACACCATCTCCCGCGCCATTACCGTACTGGGCACGGCTCAACTCCGTGACCTTGCCCTGGCCACCTCCGTGTTCACGATCTTTGAAGGCGTCAGTAGTGAACGCCTCGACACCAGGGACTTCTGGTCACATTCCGTGGCCTGTGCGGTGGTCGCACGCATACTCGCAGGCTATCGCCACGAGGCCAATGTGGAGCGCTTCTTCGTCGCTGCTCTGCTCCATGATCTTGGCCGCCTGCTCATGTTCATGACCATACCGGAACTGGCTGGTAAGGCACTCGATCACGCTGCGGCCAGCCAGACGCTCTTGTTCAGGGCCGAACACGACATCATCGGCTTTGACCATGCGGCCGTGGGCAGCCTGTTGCTCAAAAGCTGGAAGTTGCCCGAACACACTGTCAATGCCGTCAAATATCATCACCGACCCTCCATTGCCGGAGGACCTCAGGTTGACGCCGCCATTGTCCACCTCGCCGATATCCTCACCAGCGCCATGCGTCTCGGTGCCAGCGGTGAGGGGTTTGTCCCGCCCCTGGATGCCGCAGCATGGGATCAATTGGGGCTTTCACCCAGCGTCCTCGCCCCCACGCTGGAACAAACGGCACATCAATTCAGTGAAGCGATCAAGGTTATCCTGCCGCAATCTTCATGATGCCGACCACCGACCCACAATCCATAGAATCCCGCCTGCAACAACTCGAGGAGCTGCGCGAGTGGTTTGTCAATGCCCTGGAGATCGGTGCCAGCCTGGGGGATTTTCAGGGCACGCTTGATCAGCACGTTGATCCCGCCACCATTATGGCCTGTGCACGAAACCGGCTGGTACAACTGTTACAATTTGAGGCATCGGTCTTTATGGTGGTGGATGACGAAACCCAGGAGTTTGTCATTACCGATTGCGCTCCCCCCGAACTTGAGGCGGAATTACAAGCAGACATCGACCGGCAGATCGAGCAGGGCACCTTCGCCTGGGCCCTGGGCCAGACCCGCGCCATTATCGAACAGGCCGAAAACGGCAAACCCCTGATCCTCCATGCCATCAGCACACGCTCGCGGGTCATGGGCATGTTTGTCGGCCGCCTGTCCGATGAAATAGCAAACATCAGGGGCGCGTCGCTCAACATCTTGTCCATGATCCTGTTCAGCACCGCCAATGCCTTGCAAACCCAGCAGCTCTACCAGATCGTCAATGAACAAAACAAGAATCTGGAAGAGATCGTCGCCAGACGTACCCGCCAACTTAAGCAGGCCAATGCCAGGGCGGAGACGGCCAACCAGGCAAAGAGTCAGTTTCTTGCCAATATGAGCCACGAGATCCGCACGCCCCTGACAGCGATCATCGGTTACGCCGATATGCTGCAGGACAACGACCTGGATGAAAAGCAACGCAAAGGCGCCATCAGCACCATTGCCCGCACTGGCAAGCACCTGCTGGGCATCATCAATGACATCCTGGATCTCTCCAAGATCGAATCGGACAAGCTGGACATCGAGATCATCCCCTGTGACCTGCTGCACATCCTGGAGGAAGTGCGCTCCGTGGTGGCGCTCACGGCCAAGGACAAACGACTGGATTTTTCCATCCAACAGCATTACCCGCTACCGGCAAAAATCGCCACGGATCCCACGCGACTCAAGCAGATCCTCTTCAACCTGTGCAACAACGCCATAAAATTCACCGAGCAGGGTAGCGTGCACGTCGAGGTCCACTGGGATGCCGAACAAGCCATGGTGTACTTCGCTGTGCGGGACACGGGTATTGGCCTGAGTAAAGCCCAACAAAAGAAACTGTTTCAGCGCTTCAGCCAGGCCGATGCCACTACCACGCGCCGTTTTGGCGGTTCCGGTCTCGGCCTGTACATCTCCCGACAGCTTGCGGAAAAGCTGGGCGGCGGTATTCGTGTCGAAAGCCAGCTGGGCCGCGGCAGCCTGTTTGAGGCAAGCATCTACAGTGGTGATGTTGCCGCAGAGGATATCATCGCGGATGCGGCACAGGTCCCTCAAACGGTTCCAGATCGCGGCAATGATGATGCAGACCTGCCACGGCTGCGCGGCAGGGTTCTGCTGGCCGAAGACAACCCCGACAATCAATGCCTGATCCGCCATTACCTCGAAAAACGCGGCGCCGAGGTATGCCTGGTGGAAAACGGCGAAGCCGCACTGCAACAGGCCATGGCAGGCTCATTCGACCTGGTGCTCATGGACATGCAGATGCCCGTCATGGGCGGCCTGGAGGCTACTGCCCGTTTGCGGCAGGAGGGTTACACGGGCCCCATTGTGGCCCTCACCGCCAATGCCATGCAGGAGGATCAACGGCAGTGCGCCGAGGCGGGCCATGACGCGTTTCTCAGCAAACCCCTGGACCTCCCTCAATTCAACCGGTTGCTGAGCGATTATCTGCCTATCGATGAGCGCCCCGACGGCCCACTGCCAGGCGACGAGGATGCCCTGGCGAATACCTTGCAACGCATCACTGCACAATTTCTGCAGGGGCTGCCCGATCGAGTGGCATCGATGACCCGCGCCGCCACTCTTCATGACTGGGAAAACCTTCAGTCCGAGGCCCACAAGCTCAAAGGAATTGGCGCCAGTGTGGGTCAGCCGGAACTCAGCCAGATTGCGGCCGAGGTGGAGGCCGCCGCAAAACGGCAGGACAGGCCAACGGCGGCAGACACCCTGGGCCAGCTGAGCGCTTTGGCTATGCAAGCCGTACAGAAAACGAAAAGTCCATGAGTGTCACCAGGAGCAGGATCAACAAAAAACTTTAGGAACCTCTGTTTAATTCTGGGACAGCGGAAATGTGAGATGAAATCATTCAGCCCAGGATGTTCAACATCCTTTCACTTTGTCGCCTGCAGACCCACTGTCTTGTTTATGACGGCCATTAATCTTTCAGGATTAAAAGGCTTCACCATCCATCCTGTAATCCCCAGGTCCTTGCCGCGTTGCTTGATATCCCTCGATGACTCTCCGCTGAGTATCAGAATGGGAATATTTTTGTAATCGGGCAGGGCACGCAGTTTTTCCACTAGATCCAGACCATCCAGTATCGGCATATTGATATCGGAGATAAGCATATCGAATGACTGGTCCAGTGCCATTTTCAGAGCTTCCTGACCATCGGCTGCCTCCACCACCGTATGCCCCATATCCCTGAGGCTTGCGCACAATATCCGGCGCAGGAATGCCGAATCGTCCGCAATGAGAATGTTTGCCATAACCCCACTTTCCCTATGCACCCCACCTCTACTGTTCGAAAGGCGAGGTTTCCTTGTCAATCCATATACAACCTGTCAAAAGGCTTACGAGATGAACAAACAGATTTCCACTATTCACTTCCAACTATAGACCCCAAATAAATAGGGTCAAAGGAACGCCAGAACAAACGACAAGGGAGACTCATGAGCGGGCCAATAAACCACTAAAGATCTGCGGCAACAAACCCGATGACATACTGGTAAGCGCAACGAAAGGGATGTGACTACAACAAACTGTGCAAGGAGATGTTGCTATGCGAAATACCGCGCCACACCGACATCATTTCTATCCCATCCACAGACTAACTCCCCCCATAGACACGCCTAGGAAGGTGAACAAACCTACCTTGTGCAGGAACATGCCACATTGAAGCACTTGGTCTTTATCGAAGCCGGCCGTCCACTTCAATCGGCCCTTGAAATACACTACTCGCCCTGGCTCGTGGCGCTCTCCCTGGCCATTGCCATTATGGCCGCCTATACGGGATTTCTGTTGTCAGAACGGGTCCGCGCAGCCAAGAGCCGGCCGGCAAAAACCATCTGGCTGCTGGCCGGCGCCGCGGCCCTGGGGGGTGGCGTCTGGGCCATGCATTTCTTCGGCATGTTGGCACTCAATATGCCCGTTGCCGTGACCTATGATGTGAGGATCACTCTACTCTCGATGCTGCCGGCCTTCCTGGCCAGCCTGGTGGTACTGATGTCCTGCTGCACTGACAAGTATCACACCTGGAGGTGGTTACTGCGGGGCATACTCATGGGTAGCGGTGTCGGACTCATGCATTACACGGGTATGGCCGCCATGCATATGGCTGCGGTCATGCGTTATGACCCACTGATCTTTTCCCTGTCCATCGTGGTTGCCATTACCCTGAGTCTGCTCTCCCTACGCTTCAAGCAATGGGCCGACTCCGGCAACCTGGGATCTTTAACACCCAACCAAGCCAGTTTTGTTGCGGCCGTCATCATGGGATGCGCGATCAGCGCCATGCACTATACCGGCATGGCCGCCGCACATTTTTTTCCTGCAGCGGCAGAAACACCAAGCTCCTTACACTGGGAACCACACTCCCTGGCGCTGGTGATTAGCCTACTGCTGGGCGTTGTGTTGCTACTGCTGATCAGTGCTGTTTTTATCCATCGACGTCTGGGCCTGATGGAGCAACTGCAGAGCAGTAAAAATCAGTTACACGCAATATTTGACACTATTCAAGATGGAATAATCACCATCGATGAGCAGGGGAAAATCAGGTCATTCAATCACGCCGCAGAAAAGATCTTTGCTTACGAGGCAAACGAGGTCATTGGCCATAACGTCAGCCTGCTCATGCCGGAACCCACTGCGCAACATCACGATGGCTACCTGCACCATTACCTGGATAGCGGCGACGAACAGATTATCGGTATCGGCCGCGAGGTCCAGGGATTACGCAAGGACGGCAGCCTGTTCCCCATGGAGCTGACGGTGAGTGAAGCGGGTGTCGAAGGCAAGGTACTGTTCACTGGTGTGGTCCGGGACATCAGTCAGCGCAAGCAGGCCGAAGACGCAATAAAGATTCAGCAACAACAGATTACAATCGTGCGTCGCGCCCAGGCCAGTTTTATTGCCAGCAATGACCCGGTCAAATTTTTCGAGGGCATGTTGCCGGACGTGCTGGCGCTGACTCAAAGCGAATTCGGTCTCATCGGCGAGGCCATGCAGGATGAACAGGGCCAGTGTTATCTCAAGGCCTATGCCGTGAGCAATATCGCCTGGGATGAAGCCACACGGAGGTTGTATAAAGAGAATGCCCCCCAGGGACTGGAGTTCCGCAATATCGACAACCTTTTCAGCAAGGTGATCACCGAGGGGGAGGTCATCATCAGCAACGACCCGGCGCATGACCCCCGCAGTGCTGGCATTCCCGAAAACCATCCGCCGCTATATGCCTTTCTTGGTGTGCCTATTTATCTCAGCGACCAACTGCTGGGCATGATCGGTGTGGCCAACCGCCCTGGCGGTTACGATGAGACAGTGGTCGAACGATTACAGCCGATCCTCACCACCTGTGCCCAACTGCTGGCGGCACTGGGCAAGGAACGGGATAAAAAGCAGGTGGCGAAGGAGTTGAAACGAACCAATAGTTTCATGGCCGCACTGATCGAAAATCTGCAGGCCGGGCTTCTGGTGGAAGATGAGGCGGGTGAGATATTCGCAGTAAACCAGACCTACTGCGATATGTTTCTCCGGGATGAGATGCCTTTGATGCTCGAGGGTAACGACTGTACGCAGGAATTTGAATGTATCAAGCAGCTATTCGCTGAGCCAGACGCGTTTCTGCAACGGCGCCAGGAGTGTCTCGATACTCCTGGCGTTGTCTCCGGGATTGAGCTCGCATTGCTCGATGGGCGCATCTTCGAACTGGATTGCGTGCCCATCCTTATGGAAGATGAACAAGGCCAGCTCCATCGCAATCACCTGTGGAGTTTCCACGATATCAGTGAACACAAACATATCGAGGCGCAACTTCGACAACAGGGGCAGGAGCTGGAACAGGCAAAGCAGGATGAGCATGCGCTGAGTGAATTACTGAAGCTGGCGCTGCAATCTTCCTCCATGAAGGTATTCCTCGATTTCTGCCTGCAAACCCTGCTCTACACTGTCCCCTGGCTACGCCTGAACCCCAGAGGTGCCGTGTTTCTCACCACCAAAAAAGGTGATGGCCAGGCCCTGCACCTCACGGTCGAACATGATCTTGATCGAGAACTGCACAGCCTCTGTGCCAGGGTGCCCTTTGGCACATGTCTGTGCGGACGCGCCGCCGCTGAACGCGCCATCCACTTTGTTTCCTGCGTGGACGAACGTCACGATAACGGCTACGAAGGTATGCCCGCTCATGGCCACTACAATCTGCCACTCATTCAGGATGACAAGGTGCTCGGGGTGATGGTGCTCTATCTTACCCACGGCCATGAGACCTCCAGCCAGGAATTGGATTTCCTGGAGCAAGTATCAGAAATCATCGCCATGGGCATCAGTCGGCGCTACGCCAGCCGTGCCCTGTTGGAAGCCAAGGAACAGGCGGAAGCCGCGGCCAAGGCAAAGAGTCTGTTTCTGGCTACCATGAGCCACGAGATTCGCACGCCTATGAATGGCGTACTGGGGATGTTGCACTTGCTGGGGAAGACACCACTGAGTGTCAAGCAACAGCATTTTGTCAATACCGCCACCGGTTCCGGCGAAATGCTGCTCACGGTAATCAACGACATACTGGATTTTTCCAAATTGGAAGCAGGCAAGCTGGAATTGGAATCCATATTCTTTGACCCTCTTGAGCTGGTGGAAGACAGCGTGATCCTGATGGCCAAGGGCGCTCATGAAAAGGGGCTGGAGTTGATCTGTTGGGCAGATGAGAGCGTGCCACGACAAGTCAGGGGAGACCCAACCCGTTTGCGCCAGATATTGATCAACCTGATCAGTAACGCCATCAAGTTTACCGAACGGGGTGATGTCGTCGTTTACGCATCGGCAACGGACGAAAATTGCGTCCATTTCGGTGTGCGCGATACCGGCATCGGTATCACGCCGGAGCAGCAAACCCGGTTGTTCCAGTCTTTCAGTCAGGTGGATAGCTCGCACACGCGCAAGTACGGTGGAACCGGCCTGGGACTGATTATTTGCCAGCGTCTGGTGGAGGCCATGGGAGGCAAAATCCGTGTGGCGAGTGCACCTGGCCTGGGTACGGAATTCAGTGTTGAAATACCCCTGGAGACCATAGCCGGCACCACCCTGAAAAAACACAAGCAGGTCTCACATCGGCTGCCCAAGCAACGCATCCTGGTGGTAGACGACAACCTTACCAACCGCGATGTTCTCACCAACATCCTGGCCGGTTGGCAGATAACCAATTGTGGCGAAGCCGAGCACGGTGCCGATGCCATGGCCCAATTGCGCGCGGCTGCCGCACAAGGTCAGCCTTATGATATCGCCTTGCTGGATATGCAAATGCCGGAAATGACAGGTCTGGAGTTAGCACGGGCCATTCGCCAGGATCCGATACTACAGCATATGCATCTAATGATGCTCAGCTCAGTTGACCGTAGCGAACCCGCGCCCGAGCTGGAGTGCTGGATGAGTAAACCGGTGCGTCAATCAGATCTCTACAATAATTTACTGATGATATTGGGCGAAACGGTGCCCGACCAGCCTAAACCCGCAGGATCTGCTGAGGGTGAAACCTGGTGGTTCGGTGGGCGCAAGCTGTTGCTGGTTGAAGACAACCACGTCAATCAGGAAGTGGCGCGGGAGATTCTTGGTGAGGCTGGCTTCGACATCGACATTCGGGAAAACGGTACCGAGGGCGTACAGGCCGTACAGGAACATAGCTACGATGTGGTGCTGATGGATATCCAGATGCCGGTCATGGACGGCCTGGAGGCCACGCGACAGATTCGCTCCCTGGGTGGGCGCTTTACCGAGCTACCCATCATCGCCATGACCGCACATGCCTTGTCGGGCGACAGTGATAAGAGCCTGGCCGCCGGCATGAACGGCCATGTCACCAAACCGATCGACCCTGAAGTGGTGTTCAAGACCTTGGCGCAATGGGTGGAACCCGGCAATCGGCAAGGCGTGACTGCCAAGACCGTAGAGGCAGTCGATATTGCCGAAGAAATGCCACACCTCCCCGGCATCGACATGATCGATGGCCTTGATCGTCTGCGTGGCAACTGGTCGGCATACCGACGCATCCTACTCAGCTTCGCGGATAAACAGGCCGATGCGGCAGACCGGCTTGAACAATTTATCGAGCAGGACGACTGGGAGGAAGCGGCACGCCTGGCGCATACCCTGAAAGGGAGTAGCGGTAACCTGGGAGCAAAACACCTTTATACAGCGTCTGCCGCTCTGGAACAGAGCTGCCGACGTGCCGACGGCAGTGCCGCGCTCACCGATCTCGAGGCCCTGCGAACATCGCTGTCGGTGGTCATCAAGGGCCTGGCACAACTGGCAGAGCAACCGTCCACAAGTGTCAATCGGCCTGCAACGGAACCACTGCCCGATGCACAAGCAGTGGATGCCCTATTGGAGAAGCTGGTACAGCTTCTGGATTCTGACCTGGGTGAGGCACAGGCCTGTATTATCCGCTTGCGTGAGCAAGTCACTGACAGTGATTACCTTGGGCCAGTCAATGAATTAGAAAAGGCATTGAATAATTTTGATATTGAGGCCGCTAAAGCCATTGGGCAACGCATGATAAAACATTCATGAAAAGGGACAAAACAATAACATCAAGAAATACACTCTGGACACGGAGAATTTTCAAGAGTCACGTGTAGCGAGAAATCAGCACAAATGTCAAACACACTCACACTAACAAGCAGCACCTCGTATACTCCACCTCTGCCTGCGCAGGATGTGGTGCTGGTGGTAGATGATGATCCCGATATGCGCATCATCCTGGAAACCATCCTTGTAGAGCCGAACCGCCGGGTAGTGGCCGTCGATTCCGGTGAGAGCGCGCTGGACTGGATGATACAAAACCGGGTATCGCTGGTGCTACTGGATGTACAGTTGCCGGGCCTCAATGGTTATGAGACCGCACAGCACATCCGTGCCCAGGAAAGATTCAGCGACCTGCCTATCCTGTTTCTGACCGCCACCTATCGCACCGAGGCGCTTGTTGCCCAGGGCTTCAGTGTCGGCGCCTTTGACTATCTTAGCAAACCCCTGGACACCCAATTACTGCGCAACAAGGTAAGCATCTTTCTATGTCTGCAGCGCCAACGTCTGGCATTGGAGCTTGAACTGGAGCGCCGACGCCAGGCCGAGGAGGCGCTGCGGCTGTCGGCAATCGTCTTCGAGCACAGCCCGGAAGGCGTGATGATTACCGATAAGAAGGGGACGATCATCTCCGTCAATCGCGCCTTCGAGAAAGTCACCGGCTATACAGAGGCTGAGGCCATTGGCCAGAAACCCAGCCTGCTGCACTCCGGGCGCCATGACCAAGCCTTTTATCACCAGCTCTGGCAGACCCTCGAGAACACCGGCCAATGGCACGGCGAGATATGGAACCGGCGCAAGGATGGCGAAATCTATCCGGAGTGGCTGAATATTGTCGCCGTACGCAATGAGCAGGGTATAGCAAGCAATTACGTCGGGATATTTTCAGATTTCAGCGGCCGTGACCAGCTGCGTGAACGCCTGCATCAGTCGGCCTATTTTGACCCCCTCACCGGCCTGCCCAATCGGCAGATGCTGTTTGATCGCCTGCAACTCATGCTCGCCCAGGCCCAACGAGATAGTGAACAACTGGCATTAGCCTTTATTGACCTTGATAATTTCAAACGTATCAACGATACCCTTGGCCATCCGGCAGGCGATGCACTGTTGCAGGCGGTAGCGCTGCGCTTGCGCAGCCAGGTGCGGGAAATTGACACCTTTGCGCGTTTGGATGGAGATGTCTTTGCCCTGTTGCTACCAGCCCTGAATGATGGCGAAGATGTTGCACGGATGACCCAGCACTTGCTCAGTGAACTCAAGCGACCATTGTCCGTGAAAGGTCGTAGCTTCCATCTCCAGGCAAGTGCCGGCATCAGTGTCTACCCAAACGATGGGGAGACTGCCACGGATCTGTTCAAGCACGCCGATACGGCCCTGCACCTCGCCAAGGAAACGGGTGCTAATGGCATCCAGTTCTATACCCAGGCGATGAGTGTACGATTCCAGGAACGCCTGGAGCTGGAGGACGATCTGCATCAGGCCATCGAGACAGAAGGTCTGAATCTTGCCTACCAGCCTCAAGTATCCCTCACCGATGGGCGCTTGATAGGGGTGGAGGCCCTAGCCCGTTGGCATCATCCACAACACGGTTCCATTCCCCCGGATCGCTTTATTGCCGTTGCGGAAGATGCGGGACTGATCGGCGCCCTGGGGGAATGGGTTCTGGAAAACGCATGCCAGCAAGGCGTGGACTGGCTGGCGAACCACGACCGGCCATTGCGGGTAGCGGTCAATGTCTCCGCACACCAATTACATGACGGAGGCTTCCACCACACCGTGGCGCGCGTATTGAAAGAAACAGGCCTACCCGCCAGTTGCCTGGAACTGGAGATAACCGAGAGCATGCTCATGGAAACGGTGGATGAAACCATTCTCACCCTGGAGCGACTACATGCCCTGGGGGTGCAACTGAGCATCGATGATTTTGGTACCGGATATTCATCGCTGAGTTACCTCAAACGCTTTGCCATTCACAAGATCAAAATCGACCGCTCCTTCGTCTGTGATGTACCCGAAGACAGCAATGACATGGCAATCATCAATGCGGTGATTGCCATGGCCCACAGCCTCAACTTGCAGGTGGTGGCCGAAGGTGTAGAGACCGAGGCACAACTGGACTTTCTTCAACAGGCATTGTGTGACGAGATCCAGGGCTACCTGTTTAGTCCGCCGGTCAGGGCAGACGAAATTGCCCCCTTGCTAGAGCAAGAATTTGTTGTACCCAAAAGGATTATCAAAGGATAGCAAAACCATGACTGAAGAAAAAAAATGCGTTCTCATCGTGGATGACTCAGCAGATGACCTTCATATATTGATGGAGAATCTCAAACAGGATTATGCCGTACTTGCCGCCACTAGTGGAGAAAAGGCATTGGCATTGGCCACCAGGGACCCGCAACCGGACGTCATCCTGCTTGACGTGATGATGCCGGATATTGACGGTTATGAAACCTGTCGCCAACTTAAGGCAAATCCTGACACAAGTGATCTCGATGTCATCTTCATCTCAGCACACGACACCACAGAGGAAAAACTGGCGGGATACAATGCAGGCGGCAGTGATTACCTGATAAAGCCCGTACAACCCAGCGAACTGCTACAAAAAGTCAAGTTGGCCATTAAAAACAAGCAGGCCCATAGTGAGGTATTAGCGGGACAATCCATGGCCATGGAAACCGCCATGACCGCCATGACGAGTCTCGGCGAACAGGGTGTCGTACTTGACTTTATGCGTCGTAGTTTTGCTGTTAGTAGTATTGAGGAACTGGCCCGGCTTATTGTCGAGGTAAGCTCCAGTTATGGCCTGGAGAATACCGTGCAGATCTGTGGCTCACGGGAAATCATTTATGCCAGCACCCACGAACCGGTGTCACCACTCGAGCAGGAGCTTCTGGTCCGGCTCAAGGATGCAGGGCGACTCAGAGAGATAAAAGATGATCTTGTCGCCAACTTTGGCGCCATCACCCAACTGATTCTAGGCATGCCTGAGGATGAAGAAAAACGTGGCCGCCTACGTGATCACATCGCCGTATTGCTTGAAGGGGCAGAGGCTCGTCTGCAGGTGCTCGAAATGGATCTGGAATTGGCGCAACTGGTCAAAGACTCCAACAAGGCATTGCTGCATATAGGTAATATGCAAAAGGAACAGAAGCAGGCTGCCATGCAAATCATGGACAATGTAGTAGAACGGATGGAAACGTCTTTTTTTGGCATGGGCCTTACCGAGGAACAGGAACAAAGTTTGATGTCCATTGTGCAAGAGGGTGTAGATAGATCGCTTGACAATCTTGATAGGGGCGCCAGGATCGACGATCAACTACACGCCATTGTGCATCGCCTGGAAAACTTTTTGCAGAATTGATCACCAACAAATGGTGAGTAATGATATTAAGTAAATTAAGGAAGAGTGAAAACGATGAACAGCATTCAGGCTACAGTGCTTGTAGTAGATGATGAACCCTTGCAACTAGAACTACACACCGCCTTTCTCGAAGCGGCGGGGTACCAGACTCTACGCGCCACCAATGGTCAGCAGGCTCTGACCTTACTGCAAAAAGATCCTGCTGCCATTGATGTCATTTTGTCTGATGTCGCCATGCCGGAAATGGATGGATATGCCTTTTGTGAACAGGTAAGAGCTCATGAAGAGACTAAAAATACTCCCTTCATTTTTGTTTCCGCGCTGACGAATCTCGAAGAAAAATTAAAAGGCTACGATGCCGGCGGGAATGATTACGTCACAAAGCCTATAGAAGCAGAGGAAATGCTTGAAAAGATAAAACATGTCATAGACTGTCGTGAAAAGCTTGCCAGCCAAGAACAACAGTTGGCGGAATCTTTTAATGCGGCAATGCAGGCCATGACCTACTCCAGTGATCTTGGACAAATCCTGGAGTTTTATAAAAACTCGCTCAACGCGCACAGCTTCGAGGAGTTGGCTGGCTACTTATTCCAAACCATGGCTGCCTACGGACTACGCTGCACACTGCATATTGAAACACTTAATGGACCAATCGATATTGGAGATAGCGGACCCGTACCTCCTTTGGAAAAAAATGTCATCGAACTGGCCCGGCAGAAAACACGATTTTATGATTTCGGTGTTCGCACCATCATCAATTATGAAGATTTCTCCCTGCTAGTGAAAAACATGCCGGTGGATGACGCAGAGAGATACGGTACTTTCAAGGACACGCTCGGCACTCTCTGTAATGCTATTGAAGCACGCGTAAAGGTACTGCTCTCTGATGACGCCAACCGGCAAAAGGCTCAGGTTCTGGAAACGGTAAGACAGGCACTCGGCAAGATTGGTGACTCTTTTGGTAATATTCAAAAGGCCAACCTGCAAGCTATTGAAGGGATGGTGGACGATCTCGATAATGCCATCATGAACCTGGGACTAACAGACAATCAAGAAAATCAAATTCGTGACATCGCGGTTAAATGCTATGAGCAGGTCGACAAAATATTTGATGAAGGTTTGACGCTCAATAACGAGGTCGAAATACTGGATAAGCGACTGACCGAAATTTTTGCTGATATCGATCAGTAATCAACATATTGTGCATGCCCTTCCGCCACCAGGGTATCGTTTAGATTGTAGGGCTGGCCATTGGCATCCTTCACCCAGATATCGGCGATATAGCGGCCGAACTTTCCCTTCTTGTCTTTCAGGGTCTTGATCCAGATTTCCGTTCCGGCCTGGCCCTCAGGCATCAACACATTGCGCACGAAATCACGCGCCCGCAAACCAGCCGGCCGCTCATCGCCGCGCAATTCCGGGCAATTGATTCTTGCCAGGCGAACATGTTCGCCATGCAGCCAAGTCCCCAGGCCCAGATCGATGTTCAGGGTGCAGGTATCGCCGTCATATACCGACTGTACCAAGGCGCGGTAATAATAAAGATGTTCATCCATGTGATTATTCCTTTGCTGAGAGAGTATCCTTTAGTGTCGTAAGCGATAGTGTCGTAAACGATTAGTGTCGTAAGCGATCCGCATCCAGCCGGCGCACGCTGAATACCAGGCTGGTAACTATCAATAACAGGTAATAGACAACATCACTGCTGCTGAAAATCCCCTTGAGCAGGCGCTGGTAGTGACTCAGTAGTGACAAGTAGGCCAATGCCCCACCACCTTCAGCCCCGGAACTGCCTGCCATATTCAACACCCAGAGCAGCAACAGCAGGCCGAAACTGGCCACCGCTGCCACTACGGGTTGACTGGTCAGGGTGGAGATGTACAGGCCGATGCTGCAAAAACTGGCCAGCAACAAGGCCAATCCCAACAGGCCGGAGGCCCACAGACCCAGATCCAGCTCGCCACCAGCATACAGAGTCAACGGCATCACCGCCACTATGGCCAACATCAGCAGTACAAAGGTAAGCACGCCGAGAAACTTACCGAGGATGATCTCTGTCATGGAGATCGGTGCACTGAGCAACAGGCTCAGGGTCTGACTACGCCGCTCCTCACTGACCAGGCGCATGGTGAGCAATGGAGTGACCAGCAAGAGTACCGTTGCAGCGGTACCGAACAGTGGCGCAACAATAATACCGGTAATCCCTGGAGCGCTGGCCAGCCCAGCCAGCTTTGGTTGTAACTGCAAATAGAGGTCGACATAAAGCAGAAAGAAATAAGCGCACAGGCCGCTGACCACGGCAAGAATCACCCATCCGAGTGGAGAAAGAAACAGGGAACGCAACTCTCTCGCCGCGAGGGTAAGTACCATCATGCCGCTACCTCATCTTCCGATGGTGCAGGTTCGGCTGTCGTAATGTCCACAAATATCTCTTCCAGGCTTCGCCGTTGCGGGGTCAGTTCCAGTAATTCCCAACCCTCGTTCACCACCAGGGCCGCCAGCCGCGCCGCCGGGTTTTGTTCAGGCCTGTGTTTGATATGCACGGTGCCGTCATCCGCCGACTCCACTGCCAGCACGCCGGGAATCCCTTGCAGCTTTTGCTCATCCACCGCGTGACGGGTTCGCAAACGCAAGCTGGAGGTCTGCATGTGCTGCATCAGTCCATCGATGCTGTCACTCAGCACCAGCCGGCCGCGATTGATAATCTGCACCCGGTCACAGGTGGCCTGCACCTCGGGGAGAATATGGGTGCTGAGGATGACACTGTGCTCGTCGCTCAACTCACGAATAAGATGGCGTATTTCTCGGATCTGAATGGGGTCCAGACCCACCGTGGGCTCATCCAGCACCACCACCGCCGGTGAATGAATGATGGCCTGGGCGATGCCCACGCGTTGCTGATAGCCCTTGGACAGATTTGCGATAAGGCGCGCACCCACCTCCGTCAAACCGCAGCGTTGTTTGGCATTGGCCATCGCCCCGGCCTGCTGGTTGCGCGGGATGCGATTGAGCCGTGCACAAAAAGCCAGATACTCGTCTACCGTCAGCTCTCGATACAGGGGCGGCTGCTCCGGCAGAAAGCCGATATGTGCCTTGGCCTGCTTGGGTCTGTCGAGGATGTCGATGCCGTTGATAAGAATACGCCCGTGGCTGGGCGCCAGGTTGCCGGTAATCATGCGCATGGTGGTGGATTTGCCGGCACCGTTGGGGCCGAGAAAGCCCAAGACCTCACCCCGGCGCACTTCGAAGCTGATATTGTCTACCGCCGCGCCGGGCACCCGGTTTTCGGCTTGCCCACCCCTCTGAGTGACAACCTGCACATCATCCCGCATGCCATAGTAGCGCGACAGTTGCTCTACCTTGATAAGAATTGCATCAGTCATTGTGTGTAGTGGATCACCCTGGAAAATGCAGGCTTTGCCCGCCCGTGGGCTATGATATATTGAACAGATCAAAGTTCAACAAACGCAACCCAAGCCACCATGGCGGCTCTGAATGTCTCTGACCTATTGCGAAAAGTTCGGCTTTAATGCCAGCAGGATTGCTGAACGCCTGCAATGGCTTGATCTTAGCGCCAACGATCATGCCACCGCCGGGCAATTGCAACAAGACATCATTACCCTACATGCCGCCGCCATTGTGGATGAATTTTACCGCTGGCTGGTACAGATTCCCGAGGCTCGCGCCTTGCTTGTTGATGACGAGCTCATCAGCCGGCTCAAACAAACACAAACACAGTACCTGTTGTCTCTCGGCGTCGACTTCAATCAGGCAGACTATTTCGAGTCACGCCTGCGCGTTGGTCAGGCCCATGTCTGGGTAGGGCTGAGTCTCAGCCTTTATCAATGCGCCTATCGACGGCTTGCGGAACTCATTTTCCAACACATTGACTGCCAGCGCGACGATGCACCCATACTTATCTCCTTTCTGCATAAAATCATCGCCCTGGACATGTCCCTGGCCATCGAGACCTATCATCTCACTCATGTGCAAACCCTGGAGGAATCCCTGGATCGTTCCCAGCGTCAGCAAAAAAAACTGCGCGTGGCCGCAGCCACCGACTCTCTTACCGGTCTGGCCAATCACGAAACCATCATCTCCATGTTGCAGGAGGCACTGGCCCGGGAGGAGCGCCCACTGGCCGCCGTAATGGTGGATATCGACCACTTTAAACAAGTCAATGACACCCACGGCCACCCCGTGGGAGACAAGGTACTCATCGAAACGGCACGACGTATCCGCTCAGCATTGCGGGATTTTGATGACATCGGCCGCTATGGCGGCGAGGAATTCCTGCTGCTCCTCAATGGTGCCAACGCCACCACCGCAATGCGCGTGGCGGAACGTGTACGCCAGCACGTGGCCGGCCAACCCATCAACCTACAGGGGTTGGAGGTCCCCATCACCATCAGTCTTGGGGTAGCCCCTGCACATCCCGGTGAAACCTCCGGGGAACTCCTCAAACGCGCCGACCAGGCCCTCTACGCCGCCAAGGATGGTGGTCGCAACCGCGTCGTCATGGCCGACGCCTAACGAACATTCGATGACATTGCTTGGCGTCGACACCGGTGGCACCTTCACCGACTTTGTCTTGCTCGACGGGCAAGGCGAGTTGCGCGTGCACAAGGTGCTGTCCACGCCGCAGGCACCGGAACAGGCCATCCTCCAGGGCATCGCCGAACTGGGCCTGGCGGACTGCGACAACCTGCTGGTGGTGCACGGCTCCACCGTGGCCACCAACGCGGTGCTCGAGGGCAAGGGCGTACGCACGGTCTTCATCACCAACCGCGGACTGCGCGACCTGCTCACCATCGGCCGCCAGGCGCGCCCGGCGCTGTACGACCTGAACCCCGCCCCCAGCCCACCACCCGTGCCCCGCGAGCTGTGCCTGGAAACCGGCGGCCGGCTGGACGCCCGTGGCAAGGTGCTGGATGAGCTCAGCGAAACCGATCTGCAGCAGCTGCGCGAGGCGCTGGCGGAACTCGCGCCCCAGGCGGTTGCCATCAATCTGCTATTCTCCTGGCTGGACGAAGATTTCGAGAAACGTATCGCCGCCACCGTGCCCGAGGGCATATTCGTCTCCCGCTCCTCGCATATCCTCCCCGAGCCCCGAGAATACGAACGGGGCATCACCACCTGGCTCAACGCAAGCGTCGGACCCCTGGTGCAGGGCTACCTGCAACGCCTGTGCGCCGGCGTGCCTCGCGCCCGGGTGGCGGTGATGCAGAGCACCGGCGGCACCATCGGTACACAACAGGCCGGCGAGGAGGCGGTGCACATGTTGCTGTCCGGCCCAGCCGGCGGCCTGGCCGGGGCCCGCTTCATGGGTCAACTGGCGAACCGCCCGCGGCTGCTGAGTTTCGACATGGGCGGCACCTCCACCGATGTGGCCCTGCTGGACGCCACCACTAGCGACGATCTGCCTCTCACCACCGAGGGCCGCATCGGGCGTTATCCCGTGGGCGTGGCCATGGTGGACATGCACACCATCGGCGCCGGTGGCGGTTCCATTGCATACATCGACAGCGGCGGCCTGTTGCAGGTGGGCCCGGAATCCGCCGGCGCCGATCCCGGCCCGGCCTGTTATGGCCGCGGCGGCACTCACACCACGCCACAGGCCACGGTGACGGACGCCAATCTATTGTTAGGCCGCCTGCGCAGTGATGCCTTTCTCGGTGGCCATATGGCCCTGGACGAAACCGCGGCCAAAGCCGCCATTGCGCCCCTGGCCGAGACCCTGGGCCTGTCCCTGGAAGCGACGGCCCAGGGCATTATCGACGTGGCCAACGAACACATGGCCCGCGCCCTGCGGGTGATGTCGGTGCAACGAGGCGTGGATCCGCAACAACTTACCCTCACCTGCTTCGGTGGCGCCGGGGGGCTGCATGTCTGCGCCCTGGCCGAGGCCCTGGAAATGCGCCAGGCCCTGGTGCCGGCCCATGCCGGGGTATTGTCCGCCCTGGGCATGCTGGCGGCGCCGCGGGCGCGCCATTTGTCCCATGCCATGCAACGCGTACTCAGTAGTCTGGATGACGCCTGGCTGAATAAGGTGCACCGGGCGCTGTGCGCCCTGGTGGAACGTGGCCGAGCGGCGCTGGTGAAAGAGGGAGTGGCGGAAGCAAGCATTGGCTGCTCCCCCAGTGTGGATCTGCGTTATCACGGCCAGTCCTTTACTATCAATCTGCCCCTGGACTGGGCCACGAACCACGCCAGCGCCACCATCGCCAGGGCACTGGACCAGGCCTGTGAGGCCTTTCATGCCCGCCATACCGCCCTGTATGGCCATCGCCTGCACCAGGCCGTGGAGCTGGTCACCCTACGCCTGAAGGTACACGGCCCGTCGCATGCGTTTTCATTGCACACTGATGAAAACCATAACGGGAAACTATTTGAGGTTAGGCGGGTAAAGCTGGCAGGTATCGATTGCCTGGCGCCCGTTTACCCACGAGAAAAATTGTCGGGGGAAATACGTGGCCCGGCGCTGATCACCGAAACCGTCTCCACCACCTACCTTGCGCCCGGCTGGTCGTGCCGGGTAGACAAGAGCGGCTGTCTGTTATTGACTAGGGAGTAATAACCCAAATTACTGCTGCATCATTGCTGCCGATCAGCTTTACTCTAACCCTCATTCCGGTCCCGGCAAAGGCCGGGGCCGGAATGAGGGAAATAAAATAAAACGGGACAGCAGACTACCTCACTCATTTTTTCTTGATCAAGGCATCACTGATCTCACCCGCCCAGCGTATGGATGCCAGGTAGGCATTGCGCAACTCGTCACTGCCCAGTGGACTCCTGGCCAGCTCATCCCACTGCCCGCGCTCATAATTGAGCACCACAGCAAGTAGCTCCCCCAGCTCACCCTGTTGTTGCAGCAAGGCCTGATTCAGACTGTCGGCCAGGGGCAGGGCCTGGATGATCTCGTCCAGGGACTTGTCGATAAAGGCATCCAGGGCGGAAAACAGGCCCACGGTAAAAGCATGGTCCACCGAAATGGAGCTACGCACAGCGAGTGTTTCACACATGTGGGCACGGACCAGGGCGGTGAGAATCAACTCGTAGGGTTTGTCGTCAACACTGGACATGGCGAGGATTGCCACCCAGGTCTTGATGGTATTGAGGCCCAACAGGCTGATGGCCTGCTGAATGGATTCGATCTTCTGACCGAGATTGAATTGGGCGGAGTTGATGTAGCGCAGGATGCGATAGGACAGGGACACATCCTGGGCCACCAGGGACTGCAGCTCCCCCATGTCCAGGGCCGGATCCTGCAGTCTGGCCAGCAATTGCACGATAGCCATGCGGCTGGTGGGGGTGTGCGCCCCCTTAACAATATTGGGCTTGCAAAAGAAATAGCCCTGAAAATAATCGAAACCCAGGGCCTTGCAGTATTCGTATTCCTCAGGGGTCTCCACCTTCTCCGCCAGCAGGCGCACTCCCATGGGGCGCAGTTTTTTCACCTGCTCGGCCAGGGCGCTGCCGGGCAGGGCCAGCAGGTCGATCTTGATGATATCCGCCTGCTCCACCAGGGCGCGCTTGCTGCCATCGCAAATGAAATCATCCAGGGCAATGACGTGGCCGTCTTGCTTGAGCCTTTTTATGCCGTCGATCACCGCATCCGTGGCCTCGATGTCCTCCAGCACCTCCAACACCACCTTATCCCGGGCCAGGCTGGCGGGCAGGCCTTCGACGATGTAGTGCTCGGTGAGGTTGATAAAGGCCAGGGAATCCTCCACCAGCTCAGGCAGACCGATGTCCAGCAGCGCATTCACCAGCACCTGTGATGTGGCATCGTCGCCATCCACCACCTCGGCAGTCTCTCTTTCTCCCCCGCCACGATAGAGCAGCTCATAGGCATACACGTAGAGTTTACGGTCGTAGATGGGCTGGCGGGCAACGTAGATATCTGGCACGGTGCGCTCCCGGCGGTAAGTGGGGATACCCTGTGTAGCGGCACAGGGAAGACCGGCTTTAGCCGTTCTCTGCGGACCTGCCCAGGCGCAGCGGGGTGCGTTCACCGGTCTGCCGGTAGTGCGCATAGTCTGCCAGGATCAGGCCATGATCGAAGACCAGGGGCGAGGGCAGGGCATCGAGGCTGAAAGCTTGCACATGGGCGGCATCGTCCGCCGCCAGGGGTTCACCGCAGGCCTCGGCGACATACACGGCGCTTACGGTGTGGCCGCGGGGATCCCGGGCCGGGTCCGAATAACAACCCAGCAGGGTGATGAGTTTCACCCGGAGGGAGATCTCTTCCAGCGCCTCGCGCACCGCCGCCTGTTCCAGGGTCTCGCCCGGATCCACGAAGCCCCCGGGCAAGGCCCATCCCAAGGGTGGGTTTTTACGCTCGATGAGGAGGATGGGGCGGCCGGGGCGGTCCACCAGCTCAATGATGATGTCCACGGTGAGCTTGGGGGTCTCAGGCACCGCCATGACGGGCTCAGTTCAATGCCAGGGTGGCCAGGCCCAGGAAGGCGAGAAAACCCACCACATCGGTCACCGTGGTGAGCACCACGCCACCGGCCAGGGCCGGGTCGATACCCAGGCGTTTGAGCAACAGGGGGATGCTTACCCCCGCCAGGGCGGCCACCACCAGGTTGATGAGGATGGCGGCGGCGATGATGATGGCCAGCTGCATGTCATGGAACCAGACCAGCACCACGGCGGCGATCAACAAGGCCCAGATGAGACCATTGAGCAGGCCCACCAATAATTCCTTGTCGAACAGCCGTCGGGCGTTGGAGCGGCTCACCTGGCCCATGGCGATACCACGGATCATCAGGGTCAGGGTCTGGCTGCCGGCGATGCCCCCCATGCTGGCCACGATGGGCATGAGCACGGCGAGGGCCACTTGTTTCTCGATGGTGGCGCCAAACAGACCGATGACCCAGGATGCCAGCAGCGCGGTGAGCAGGTTGACGGCCAGCCACAGGGTGCGCCGCCGGGAGCTGGTCACCACCGGGGCAAACATGTCGTCTTCCTCGGAGAGACCGGCCATGCTCATCAGCGAGTGTTCGGCCTCGTCGCGGATCACGTCCACCACGTCATCAATGGTGATACGCCCGAGCAGCCTGCCCTCCTCGTCCACCACCGGCGCCGATACCAGGTCGCGTTGTTCGAACAGGCTGGCCACCTCCTGGGCGGGCATGCTGGCGGGGATGGCCTCCTGCTCCCGATCCATGACTTCCGCCACCTGGGTCTCCGGATCCCGGGTCAGCAGTTTAGTAAGCGGCAACAGGCCGAGGTATTGGTTTTCACGATTGGTGACAATGAGATTATCGGTCATCTCCGGGATCTCACCGATGCGCCGCAGGTAGCGCTGCACCACATCCAGGGTAATATCGGCGCGCACCGTGATGGTGTCGGTGTTCATCAGGCCACCGGCACTGTCCTCCGGATAAGACATCACCGCCTCGAGGCGCTTGCGATGCTGCTCGTCCATGGACTCCAGCACCTGCTCGGTGACCGCCTCGGGGAAGTCGGGGAGGATATCGGCGAGCTCGTCGGTCTCCAGGCCTTCGGCGGCGGCCACCAGCTCGCTGTTGTCCATCTCGCGGATCAGGCGTTCGCGCACATCGTCGTTGACCTGCAACAACACGTCGCCTTCGTGATCCTTGGAGACCAGTTCCCATACCGCATCGCGCTGCTCACGCGGCAGGGACTCCAGCAGATGGGCTATTTCCGCGGGATGCAGCTCCTGCAGCTCACGCTCCACATTGGCCAGCGTGCCCTCATGAAGCAGTTCCGTGAACGATTCCACACGTTCAGCGCGTTGTTCGTGTTCTTTATTGGATTGAGACATCACGGCCCACCGGTTGCGAGGGGGCATTCTACCCTATGGGGCAGGACTTGGGGCAGTCTGGGGCAGTCAGAGGTGAACGTGTGCCGGTTGTCACACGGTGATGGAATTTAAGGAACCTACAGCCGGCTACCCGGAAAAGGCAACGCCGGCTAGACGCTCATTCAGCTCTCATACGCATTCTACAGTCGGAGAGAACTAGGCCGGTGCCTTCACCGCCCGGGGCCTGCCATCGTCATCAATCGCCACGAAGGTCAGCGTGGCTTCGGTGACCTTCACCACTTCGTGCTGTTGGCGGTTGCGTTCAGCAAAGACCTCCACAAACACCGTCATGGAGGTATTGCCCACCTTTTGCACCTCGGCGTAAAAACTCACCAGGTCCGCCACATACACGGGCTTCTTGAACTGCATGGCATTCACCGCAACGGTAACGGCCCGACCGCCCGCATGACGATGGGCGGCAATGGAACCGGCGATATCCACCTGGGACATGATCCAGCCGCCGAAGATATCCCCGGCGGCATTGGTGTCGGTGGGCATGGCCAGTACACGGGTGGTGGGTTCGATCTCAGGCAGGCTCAGGCTATTCTCGTCAGCCATCAGTGACCCTCGTACATTTTTTCGATGTGGTCTTTGTGTTTTTCCAGGATAATCTTGCGCTTGAGTTTCATGGTGGGAGTCATGGTGCCATCATCGATGTTCCAGGGTTGATTGAGCAGGGTAACAGCGCGCAGCTTGGCGTACCCGGGAAAGTCTTTCAGCAAAGGGGTAATGCGCTCCAGCATCCAGCGGCACATGGGTTTGCTGTTGAGTACCTCGGGATCCTTCAGATCGAAACCCTGGGCCTCCGCCTCTTCCCGCAGCGCCTCGGAATCCAGTACCACGATAGCCGACAGGTAGGGTTTGCCTTCGCCCACCACCAGTGCCTGCTCCACCATGGGATCCAGAGAGATGGCCATTTCCATATCCGCCGGGGGAATCTTTTCTCCGTTAGACAAAACGATGATTTCCTTGAGCCGGCCGGTAATGTAAATATGTCCGTTTTCGATACGAGCCTTATCGCCGGTATGCAACCAGCCTTCACCGTCAATCATTGCCTGTGTGGCTTCAGGGTTGTTCCAGTAACCCAGCATCACCGAGGGACTACGAGTCAGTAATTCATCGTCAGGACCGATCTTCACTTCAATGCCGGGCATGGGTACGCCAACACTGGCGGGGTCGTTGTCGTCCTCCGGATTACCGCTAACGATGGGGCTGGTCTCAGTGAGGCCGTAACCCTGGATCAGATTCAGCCCCAGGCCGATGAAGGTCTTTGCCACTTCCGCGGAGAGCGGCGCACCGCCGCACACCGCCAGACGCAAGCGCCCGCCCAACTTGGCCAGCACCTTGTCGGCCACCAGTTTTTTCAATATCAGCCATTGCAGACCACCACCGCCTCTGTTCTGAAAGCGCCGCCAACCCGTTTCAACGGCCTTGTGAAACATTTTTTGCGCAACAGGCGGCCTGCTTTCCAGTTGAGTGTAAATCTTGTTGTAGACCCGCTCGTAGATGCGCGGCACGGAAATCAGCACGCTGGGTCGCTGACGCAGCAGGTCTTCCGCCAGATCCTGCACGGAACGGGCAAAAGCGACACTGCTACCGGCCATCACCGGGATGTAATATCCCAGGGTGCGTTCCAGCATGTGCGACAGCGGCAGGAAAGACAGAAAAAGATCCTCCCGGTAGATATCCAGCAACTCCGTGGCGGCATGGGCATTGAAAAGAATATTACGATGACTGAGCATCACTCCCTTGGGACGGCCGGTGGTGCCCGAGGTGTACACGAGGGTGGCCAAGCTATCGATATCAAGCTGCGCTGACGGCGGCGGAGTTTCCCCGATCACCTGCCAGTCTTGCAGAGTCACCAGGCGCGAATAATCACTGGAGGGCTTGCAGGGCTGCACCGACACTACCCGCAACAGACCTTGCAGCTGGGCGCGAATTGGCGCCAGCTTGGCCAGGGTCGTATCGTTTTCCACTAACAGTAATTTGATCCCCGCGTCCTGTAACACGTAGGAGACATTGTCGGCCCGGTCGTCGGTGTACAGCGGCACCACCACCAGCCCCTGGGCCAGGGCTGCCTGCTCAAAGAAGACCCACTGCGGACAATTGCGCAACATGAGCGCCACACGGTCCCCGGCCTGCAAATCCTCCTTCGCCAAAGCCACACGGATAGCGTCGATCTGCGCGGCAGCCTCTGCCCAACTGAAATCCACCCAGGCCGATTGCCCCGCATCGAAATAGCGATAGGCCAGAGCCTGCGGCGTGCGCCGCGTCCGCTCCTGAAAAAGGCCAGGCAGACTGCCGGCTTCTTCAACATCTATAATGTCCAGCGATCCTTTCGCCATGTTTATTCCCTTTCTTGTTTCTGGCTGAAAAACCACTTGATACTAACCAAGCTGCTGCCAACTTTCATCGGGGGCAAAGCGTTCACCGTACTTTTTGTGCATAGTACGCATTTTCTCCAGCAGTACATCGGCGCCCGTGGTTTCGATGTAATGCATGGGGCCGCCGCGGAACGGCGCAAATCCGGTACCGAAGATGATACCGACGTCCAGCAGGTCGCTATCGGCCACCACCCCTTCGCGCAGACAGGCCACGGCTTCGTTAAGCATGCGTAAAATCATCCGATCCTGTATATCCGCCGGGCGATAATCTCCCCTGCCCGGCTTGCTCATTTCGGGCTTGCCTTTCTTCGTTGCCGGGTAACGGTAAAAACCCTCACCGGACTTCTTGCCCACCCTGCCACTTTCCACCAGGCTACGCAGGCGGGCCGGCACCTCCACATCCATGCTCCTGGCCAGGGTCTCTGCCACGGCGAGGCAAATATCCAGCCCCACCGTGTCCGCCAGGGTGATGGGCCCCATGGGCATGCCGAAATCCAGCGCCGCCTGATCGATGACCTTGGGGCTCACTCCTTCGGATTCCAACACCACCGCCTCCAGCAGATAGGGCATGAGGATACGGTTGACCAGGAAGCCCGGCGTGGAGGTCACCGGCAGGGGCAGGCGGTCGATACGCCGGGTAAACATCGCGGCCTCGTCCACCACTGCCGGATCAGTATTGGGGGCATTGACGATCTCCACCAGCTGCATCATGGCCACGGGGTTGAAAAAGTGCACGCCCACCAGACGGGATGGCTCGGCCAGGCAGGTACTGAGCACCTCCAGGGGGATACTGGAGGTGTTGGTGGCCAGCAAGGCGCCGGGCTTCATCTGGGGCTCTATTTCCTGATAGAGGTTTTGCTTGGCCTCCACGTCCTCGAAAATGGCCTCGATCACCACATCGGCCCGGGCCACCCCCAGGCCGTGGATGTCCGGCATCAGGCGATCCAGTGCCTCCTGGACCAGGCGCGGTTTTTTCAGTTTCTTTTTGTATAGCTTGGCGGCACGCTGGATCACCCTGGCCAGCGTCGCCTCCTGGCGATCCTGCACCGTTACCTGCAGACCGCGCAGGGCACACCAGGCGGCGATGTCGCCCCCCATCACGCCGCCGCCGATGACATGCACGCGTTGGATGTCAAAGGTTCCGGCGGAGGCATTCCTTTCGCTACTAGATACGCTACGAGATGCACCAAGGGATTTCAGGCGCTCCTGCAGGAAAAATACCCGGATCAGGTTCTGTGCCGTGTCCCCCAGCACCAGCCGCGCCACGGAGTGTTCCTCACCTTGTAGCATGGCCTTTTTGTTACCGCCATGTTTCGCCCACAGGTCGATAAGGGCATAGGGCGCCGGGTAGTGTTTGCGTGGCGCCTTGGCGGCCACCTGCTTGGTCAGGTATTTGGCCAGCAGCGGCCGCACCAAGGGGTGATTACTGAGTTTTTTCCACCAGGCCAGGGGTTTTTTGTGTGGCGGCTTTTGCACCACACTGCGCGCCGCGGTCTCCAGATGCCGATCCGGCACGGCAAAATCCAGCAGACCCAGGCGTTTCGCGGCACTGGCGCTCACACTGCGGCCGGTGAGCATCATGTCCATGGCCGCCGGCGCTCCGATGAGTTGTGGCAGGCGCGCCGCGCCACCGAATCCCGGGTGAATACCCAGCTTCACCTCGGGCAGGCCCAGCCGTGTCTTGGGGCCGTCCTCGGCGATGCGATAATCGCAACCCAAGGCCAGCTCCAGGCCGCCACCGAGACAGAAGCCGTGGATCAGCGCCACGGTGGTGAAGCGCAGACGTTCGATGCGGTTGATCACCCCCTGACCACGGCGGATCAGTTCACGGGCCTGTGCCTCGTTTTCAATGGCAGTGAACTCCTTGATGTCGGCACCGGCCACGAAACCGCTAGGCTTGGCGGAACGAATCACCAGGCCCTTGGGACGCTCGCTCTCCAGTTCGTCGAGAATGCTCTCCAGCTCCTCCACCAGTTCACGGCTCAGTGCATTGGTACTGGCATCGGCCTTGTCGATACTCAACCAGGCGATATTCTGTGCGTCTGTCTCTAACTGGAAGTGTTTGTAGTTGGCCATTGTCAAATCCTCTCCACCAGCATGGCGCCGCCCTGCCCACCACCGATACACAGACTGGCCATGCCACGCCGCGCATTGTTACGTTCCAGTACATGCAACAGATGTAGCACGATGCGCGCTCCGCTGGCACCCACCGGATGTCCCAGACTCACTCCGCCGCCGTCCACGTTGAGCCGCGACTCGTCCAGCTCACCCATTACCCCGCGGATGTGCAACTCCTCTTTACAATACTTTTTATCGTTCCAGGCAGCGAGACAGGCTAGCACCTGAGTGGCGAAGGCCTCGTTGATCTCCCAGTAGTCGATGTCCTCTAACTGGAATTTGTGACGCTTCATGATGGGGGTCATGGCATGTACCGGACCCAGGCCCATCTGCGCCGGATCCAGCCCCGCCCATTCACTGTCCACGATGCGTCCCAGCACTGGCAGGTCCCACTTGTTCACCGCCGTTTCCGAGGCGAGGATCAGCAACGCCGCACCATCGGTGACCTGGGCGCTGTTGCCGGCGGTGACCTTGCCGAAGGGCTTGTCGAACACAGGCTTGAGGCCGCCCAGTTTCTCCACCGTGGAATCGGCTCGCAGGCCGTCGTCGGCAGCGTAGAAGTTGCCCCGGGTATCGTAGAGAGTTTCAATCTCCCGCAGATTTCCCGCCTCCTGCGCCGTCGCCAGGCGTTGATGCGAACGCACCGCATAGGCGTCCATTTGCTCGCGGGAGATGCCAAACCTGTGGGCAAGGATCTCCGCGGTCTGGCCCATGGACAGGCCCACCAGTGGGTCACTCAGACCACGCAACAGGGCGATGATGGGCTTGAAATAGGCGGGGCGAAGTTGCCCCAGGGTCTTGAGCTTGGCCGTGGCGGTGCGCGCCCGTGCCCAGTCGCTCAACCAGGCCACCATCTTTTCCGCCAGCAGTACCGGTGCATGGCTCATGGATTCCACTCCGCCGGCCAACACCAGGTCGGCACGCCCGTAGGCGATGCTCTGCGCCGCGCAGTCCAGGGCCTGCAGGCCGGAGGCGCAGTTGCGCTGCACGGTCCAGGCCGGGATGTGCTTGTCGCAACCCAGACGCAGCGCCAGCAGACGGGCAATATTGGCCTCGTCCGGGCCGGGCATCACACAACCCATGATGGCCTCGTCCAGATCACCGGCCGCAAAAGGCTGACGCGCCAGCAGAGGCCGCCCGGCGCCCATGGCAAGATTGGAGGCGCTGAACGGGCCCGGTTTGCCACGCGCCTTGAGAAACGGGGTGCGGGCACCGTCCACCACGTAAACGGGGCGCACCATTTTGCGTACCGGGCCTGGTCGTTTTTTCTCACTCATAAACTGCTCCGTGTTTTTGTTGGCTGCGCCCTTTTCGGGCAGAGATCACTCGATGCGTTGAACCGTTGGCGCTACTTCAGGTTAGGGCCTGTTATTAATCGTCTCAAAATAATTTCTACGAGTTTATTTCCTCGTGTGGGAGCGCCTTTCCAGGTGCGAGTCGCGCCCGGAAAGGCGCTCCCACAGTATTTGCCATTGTATAAATGCGCTATTGGATAACTTGGGTTTGCTCACCGCCACTTCAGGCATTCTCTAGCTGGTTAATGCACGCCGATGTCTGTTAACCCTACTTTGGGACCCTTAACAACCCTAATGACAGACCAGCGCGGTCTTTTCGAAGGCATCTACACTGATGGCCTCACGGCGGGCATCATCGGCGGCCTGCCACTGGGCGTATTCGTCATCGTTAATAACCTTTTTGTTATGTGCCTGGCGCCACAATTCGGCCTCGGTAGCCGGTTGCAGCTCTCCATTCTTCACCGCGATGCGTACTTTCTTTTCCAGCGGCTCCAGGGCTACCTGCAGGGCAAAGGCCTGTTCCAGTACCGCCAGTGACTGCCCTTCTTCCGTGGGTATATACAACCCGCGGGTCAGACGCTCCCGGGCCTCGGAAGGGGCCAGCAACAGGTCGGCGCACTGGTGGCCCAATCTGTCCGAGGGTCCGGCATAGGGTTTGCCCAGGGGTAGCGACAGGAGGCGCAACAACCAGGCCGCCGGCCGGCTGGGGAAGTTTTTCAACAGACCATCCAGACTGTGCTGCATGGCATAAAGAGAATATTCGCATGCCCATAGCAACAACGGCAGGTCTTCCCGGGGCCGGCCCTGATCCTCAAAACGTTTTAAGACGGAGGAGGCCAGGTAGAGATGGCTCAACATGTCTGCCAACCGGCCCGAGAGTTTTTCCCGCCGCTTGAGGCTGCCCCCCAGCACCAGCAGGGCCACATCCGCCACCAGGGCGAATACCGCGCTCATCCGTGTCAACTGCTGATAGCAGCGTCGCTCTGCACCACGCGCCGGCGCAGAGGCGAAGCGCGCACCGGTAAGACCTAACCACAAGCTGCGTGCCGCGTTACTAATAACAAAACCCACATGGCCGGTAAAGGCGCGATCGAACTCGGCGCCATCGTTTTCCACCACCGCCCGCATCTCACGGAATACGAAGGGATGGCAGCGGATCGCCCCCTGGCCAAAGATAATTAGGCTGCGGGTAAGGATGTTGGCGCCCTCCACGGTGATGGCGATAGGAATGGACTGATAGACGCGTCCCAATAGGTTCTTCGGCCCCATGCAAATACCGCTGCCGCCGTGGATGTCCATGCCGTCATTCACCACGGTGCGCATACTTTCTGTTAGATGATACTTGACCACCGCGGAGATTACCGAGGGGCTTTCCCCCATGTCCACCGCCCCTGCGGTAAGGATGCGGGCAGCATCCATCATGTAGGTCAGCCCGGCCACTTCCGCCAGCGCCTCCTCCACACCCTCGAAACGACCAATGGGGGTCTTGAACTGTTTGCGCACCCGGGCATAGGCGCCGGTGGCACGGGATACTAGCTTGCCGGCGCCGGTGGACAACGCGGGCAAGGAAATGGAGCGCCCGGCGGCCAGGCATTCCATTAGCATGCGCCAGCCCTGGCCGGCGCGTTGTTCGCCGCCGATGATCCAGTCCAGGGGTATGAACACGTCCTTGCCGCAGTTCGGCCCATTCATGAAGGCCTGATTTAGCGGGAAGTGTCGCTGGCCAATCTCTACCCCTGGGGTATCCGTGGGGATCAGTGCACAGGTAATGCCCAGTTCTTCCTCCTCACCCAGCAGGTGGGCGGGATCGTAGAGTTTGAAGGCCAGCCCCAGTACCGTGGCCACCGGGCCTAACGTAATATAGCGTTTCTCCCAGTTCAGGCGGATGCCCAGGATGTCCTTTTCGCCGTTAAAGTCCCCCTTGCACACCACGCCGCTGTCGATCATGGAGGCGGCGTCGGAGCCGGCCTCGGGCGAGGTGAGGGCAAAACAGGGCACTTCTTCGCCCGTGGCCAGGCGCGGCAGGTAGTGGTCCTTTTGTGCGTCGGTGCCATAGCGCAGCAAGAGTTCCGCCGGGCCGAGGGAATTGGGCACCATTACAGTCACCGCCGCGGTGATAGAGCGGCTGGCGATCTTCATCACCACCGAGGAATGGGCCAGGGCAGAAAACTCCAGACCACCGTAGCGCTTGGGGATGATCATGCCGAAGAAACCCTTGTCCTTGATATAGGTCCATACCTCGGCTGGCAAGTCACGGTCTTCCTGGGTGATGTGCCAGTCATCGATCATGGCACACAAGGTGTTTACCGGACCGTCGATAAAGGCGCGTTCCTCCGGACTGAGTTTGGGCGCCGGGGTATCCAGCAGCTTGTGCCAATCCGGCTTGCCGGAAAACAGCTCGCCATCCCACCACACACTTCCGGCCTCCAGGGCCTCGCGTTCGGTACGCGACATACTGGGCATCACCTTGCGGAACAGTCCCAGCACCCGGTCTGTCACCAGGGTACGGCGCAGGGTGGGCAGGTTGAGGGGGACGGCAATGGCGAGAAATACCGCCCAGTAGAGGGTTTGCACCAAGGCCGGGGACTCACCCCAGACACCCGCCGCCAGGAGCACTGCGGCCATCACCGCGGTACCGGGAATCAGCGGCAGGCGAAAATAAAATACCACCCACAGGGTGGCCAGCAACAAGCTTATCCAGAGCACGCACATAGCCTAAACGCCTCCCGGTGTGGCAGGTTTGTCCAGTGTTTCATCATTTTCTTCATTTGCTTCGATGTTTTCCCTGATGTTCTCATCCTTCCCGTCACGTGTGGAAGGTGCTTCTGACTCTCGCGCCACTTCCTCCGGCCCCGCCATCATCACCGGTGCAGCGCCATCGGCCCCCGGGATAAAACATTCATTTTCGTCGTTGCAGACCACACCGTCGGTATCCCAGGGCAGCTGGCGATACACTGCCAGGTCGTCCAGTCCCAATAGCGGGTACTTGATGATTTCAAAATAGGGCGAGGTGTCGAAATCCCGCGGCACATACAGCCGGGTATTGCGCTTGTAGAGTTTGATCTTGCCATCGGCGGAGCGATGCACCACCGGCAGGATGGGGAAATGCACCGCGCTGAAGGCCGCGGCAATGAGCGTGGAACATACGGTACGGGTGGAGACCCCCACATTGTGCTCGAACAGGCTGGAGCGCCAGCGCCGGGGCAGGATGCCGTAGGGAAACAGGAAGCGGGCCAGATCCAGCAACTGACGCACATCGTAATCGCGCCCCAGATGCTTTACGGCAAATGCCACCACCCGGTTCACGTCCGCCCGTGACAACCCCGTGGGCCGGCAGATCCGCACATGGTCTTCCCGGTAGTCACTCAACGGGCTGACAATGGCGCCCTTGCCCAGCAGGGGCTCGATGATCAACTGGTCGCTGGGATCCCCGTCGTACAACCAGCTCACGTGTTCGCGGGTGGTCTCGTCCTCGATGTCATGCAGGCGGCCGATATACAGCGCCGAATGGGTCCACTGGCTCTGGGTGATGGTCTTGATCACATCGCTCACCCGCGAACGGCCTTCCACCAGCAACACGTCGCAGGGGCGGATCTCGAAACTCAGGCGATCAAAATCACACTGCGGCACCCCTGCGGGAGGGCGCTCCTCGGTGAGCCAGTTGATCATCTGACCGCCAATCCAGGCGAAAGGGTTGATCACAATGTAAGCACCTGATGATGTTGAACTTTATCCTGTTTGGGCAAACTAATCATAGCGTCCGTCTTGGGCCATTGCATGAGCGATATCAGAGTGACCCGAAACCCCGGACAACATTACGTGGTCTCAACAAGCATTGGCGTCCAACAGGCTGTTTTCTCCAGTACCGATTGATACACATCGCGGCATAGCAGAGCCCGCGCAGCAAAAGACCAACTTCCCGCCGGCAATATGACCCCGCACACCCCTCGGAAAACCCCTTGAAATAGGTTAAAATGCCACCATTTTCATAGACTTGAACAGAAACACTCTTTTCGCCGTGAGGCCATCCGGAATAATCCCCCTTATGAAGAAGCATTCCATTGCATTACTAGGCCTCACACTGCTCACCCTGGTATTGGTAACGGCCATGGTGGTGGCCGCGCAAACCCCGCTCAAGCCTGCCATTTCCCAAGCCACACAGGCCAAGCATGTGGATGCAGACACCGCCCGCGCCCTGGACAGTGTCTTCGAGAACCTCGATTATCCCTGGCCCCCGGGCAATGGCAAGGAGGTACCGCCGGTAGTGCTGAAAAAGCTACCCACGGACTTCGGCAAAGCGTTGCCGCCCAACAAGCGCCGCGAACTGTTCCTGCGTGCCCTGCTACCGATAGTATTGATTGAAAACCAGCGTCTGCGCGAACAGCGGGAGCTGGCCCGCTGGTTACTGGAAGAAGACAAGCTCCCCGCTGAAGGCAGCCCGATGCGGGACTGGCTGGAAAAAACCGCCCGCCAATTACGGGTACGCGGCGACCTCAATGATCCCGCTGTGCGCAAGAAAATTCTCATGCGCCTGGATGAAATCCCTCCGGCCCTGGCCCTGGCCCAGGCGGCCATCGAGACCGGCTGGGGCAGCTCGCGTTTTGCCCTGGAAGGCAACAGCCTGTTTGGACAATGGACCTTCACCAAGGGCGACGGCCTGGCTCCCAACCAACGTGATGCCGACGCCACCCATCTGGTGGCCAGTTTCCCGGATCTGCGCGCCTCGGTAAGGGCCTATATGCGCAACCTCAACACCAGCAACGCCTATCACGAATTCCGCACCTACCGCGCCAAGGCACGGGCCACCGGCCAGCCCCTGCGCGCCTACGAGCTGGCCAGTCACCTGCATCGCTATTCCGCCCGTGGAGAAAATTACATCGCCGAAATCCAGCGCATTATCCGCAGCCCCAGCATCGCCGCCCTCGCCAAGGCCAGCCTGGGCTCACACACCCTGGCGGCCAAGGCCGATGACACCGCGCCTGGAGCATCCGACGGTTGAGCCGTAACGCTCCTCAGTCCTGAACAATCCATAAATGGCTGAACCAGAAATAGCGCCCTGTCTGCAAGGAAGGCGCCGTGCAGTTGTAGCGGCTACGCCCCCTGGGTAACGGTGCCGGCGCCTGGACCGCGAAATGCCGCTGTTCACGATTCAGCCACGTCACCGCCACCGCTCCCTGGCCCGAGACAAAACACGACAACTGATCCAGCCGCGCCTGACTCTCTCCCAGAACCACGGTCATGCGTGGCGCCGAGCCCCGCGCCACCACCGGATTCCAGGGTTGCACCTCAACAATGGGAAAGGCCAGACTGTTCAACTTCTGTTTAAAATCCGCCAACGCCGCAAACCGCTCCGCCATAGGGAAACGCGGCAGGGCGCGCAGATCAGCGTCCAGCCCCACAGGCCCGGATTGCTGACCAAAGGCCACTAAACCTCGTTCCCGTACAATCTTCGCCAGGGCTACGTCATATTCGCCGTAGGGATAGGCAAACAGACTGGGAGAGACACCCAATTCTTCCGTAATGCGCCGTTGAGCGCGGTCGATATCCGCCACCATGCGTGCACGCCAGCTGGCCCCGCTTTCTCCAGCCCGACGACGAATGAGGTAATCGTGGCTCGCCGAGTGATTTTCAATGCGTGCCCCGTGGCGAATCATTTCACGCAATTCATTCCAATCCATGTAGGCCTTGAAATGATTATCCACACCATCGCTGGCCACAAATACGGTAAACGGCCATCCCCGGGAGCGTAATCGCGGGTACGCCTCGGTGTATACCGAACGATAGGCGTCATCGATGGTTATGGCCACCACCTTACCGGGAAAGACCCGCTTCGTCCGCACATAGTCCACCACCTTGTGCAATGGCCACACAGCAAAGCCCGCCTCCTCAATATAGGCAAGGTGGGCATCAAACTGCTCCAGGCGCACATTGGTGGAGGGATACTGATCAACACCAAAATGGTGATACATGAGCACCACGGCCTGGGCTTCCTCTGCCACCACAGGGGTATTCAGCCCCAGGCACAACAGCAAGGCCACCATCAGCCTTTTGCCCAGCGCGCCATATTGCCAAAACCTGTTCAGTCGAACCCTGTTCAGCCGATATCTCATCTGTCGATGCCCTTCCATATGTAAATTCTATCCTTTTTTGCAGTGTGTTAGCATCGACTCGTTCATCCGCAAGGAGTCAACCGATGTACAAACATGCCCGCACCATCTGTAAACCCTTCTCTTGCTTTTTGTTTTTTTGCCTTCTGGCCATGGCGGGGAATATCGCCCTGGCCAACACAGAATTTCCGGGACGGGCCATTTACCCCGATGTAAAAGTCATCGGTTTAAAGACACTGAAAAAACAACTTAATGACGTGGTGGTAGTGGATGTGCGCTCTGCCTATGAATACGACACCTTGCGCATCAAGACTGCGACAAACATTCCCGTGGCCAGCGGCACCTTTGTGGACAAGATATACGCCCTGCGCAGCTCAACTGACAAGCCGATTGTATTTTACTGTAATGGTAAAACCTGCATGAAATCCTACAAAGCAGCACAAAAGTGTATGCAGTCAAGAATCAACAACGTGAGCGCCTTTGATGCCGGCATCATGGACTGGGCCAAAACATACCCCAAGGATTCCCTGCTGCTGGGCAAACCTCTCAATAACCCGAAGCTGCTTATCAGCAAGGCTCGCTTCAACAAACATTTACTCACACCGGATCAATTCGTCAACAAGGTCGCCAACAGCAAGAGTCTCGTGTTGGACGTACGTGACCGTTTTCAACGTGACGCCCTGGCGCTGTTCCCCGGACGTGAACGACGCGCTTACCTGGATCAGACCAACAAGCTCGACCGTTACATCAATCGCGCCAAGAAACGTGGACGCACTCTGTTGATCTACGATGCCGCCGGTAAACAGGTGCGCTGGTTACAATATTATCTCGAATACAAACGCGTACCCAGTTATTTCTTCATGAAAGGCGGAGCTCGCGCCTATTACTCCGCTCTCACCGATAACTCATTTGGAAAAAATAAATAGGGCAACGAGCACATGCGCAGTTTTATCCGCCACCCTGCCAGCGTACCCATTGATTTTCAACTTGAGGATCTGGTGGCGAGAAACACGGATTACCTGAAGAATGTCAGTCAGGGGGGATTGGCCTTCCATTCCACCGTGGCCCTGACGCCCGGCACCACCATTCGCATCAAAATCCCCCTGGTCTCACCCGTGTTTCAGGCCATTGGCAAGGTAAGCTGGTGTCACCCCACGCCACCCGGTTTTGAGATTGGCGTTCAATTCCTGGACGAGGATGACCGATTCCGTGCGCGCATGGTTGAGCAAATCTGCCACATCGAACAATACCGGCAGGAGGCCTTGAACAAGGAAGGCCGTACCCTGACAGGCGAACAGGCCGCCGCTGAATGGATTCAGAAATTCGCCACTGAATTTCCAGACGCCGATACTTCCGATACCAATGAATAAAAATTCTCCGGATGCGCCGACATGAGTGATCAGATCCAAGACCTGCTGGACGACACCGAACAGCTGATTTCCCTCCCTGCCGCATACGTGCGGCTCAATGAACAGGTTGAAGACCCCACCTGCACCGCAGATCAAATTGCCCAGGTCATCACGCAGGATGTCGCTCTCACTGCCCACCTGCTGCGCGTGGCCAATAGCCCCTTGTATGGCTTTGCCACACAAATCGACACTGTTTCACGTGCCGTGACCGTGTTGGGTACTCGCCAGGTTCGCGACCTGGCGCTTGCCACCACGGCCTGCAAGACCTTTGATGGCATTCCCAATAAACTGGTCTCCATGGAAGGCTTTTGGCAACACAGCATCCTGTGCGCACTATGCGCACGCAATCTCGCCATGGAATGCCTCAAGCGCCAACGTGAGGCGGTATTCGTCGCCGGCCTGCTGCATGACATTGGTCATCTTGTATTATATCGACTGTTACCCGACCTCTCACGGCAAACATTGCAGGCTTGTCAGGATGGGCCCAACTCCCTGGAATCCCAGGACGCCGAGCGCGAGATCATGGGATTCGACCATGCCCATGTCGGTGGAGAACTGGCCCATCGCTGGTCATTGCCCGGTAACCTGCAAGAAGCCATCGCCTATCATCACGACCCGGCCCAGGCCAAACAGAGCCGGGTAGAAACCGCCATCGTACACATTGCCAACAGCATTGCTGTGCTTGCCGAGCTTGATACCCCGGATCTGGATCAGGCGCCACACATACAATCACTTGCCTGGGAACTCACTGGCCTGGATACAGACATCATTCCCCCCATCATGGCCAGTGCCAGGGCACAGCTTGGTGGCGCAAAAGCCTTGCTCATGGGAGACTGATTCATCGTTTTATTTCGGCAAAAAAAACCGCGACCCCGCCCGGTCACGGCTTTTTGGATTACCGCTAATCTTTATTTGAAAGCCAGGGCCACCGTGGTGTCCGTTTCCTGCAGGGCACTCAACAGTATCTCGGCATCCTGCAATCCCTGCGCCGCCGCCAACTCCAACCAGTAACGCGCCTGATGCGTATCCCGCGGTACATCCACTCCCAGGGCGAAAATCCTGCCCAGGCTCAACTGCGCCATGGCATGACCCTGCAGTGCAGATTTCTCCAGCCATTTCAGCGCCAGCTTCATATTGACCTTCATGCCCAGGCCTTTCTGGTACATCCCCGCCAGCTTGTATTGCGCATCGGCACTGCCCTTTTGCGCATACACATCAAATTCAGAGGCGGCTATCTGGAACAGGCGAGTACTTTCATTAGCGTTCGCGCGCACTTCTCCGGCGCCATTGGCAAACAGCAGCCCTAACTGGTAATAGGCATCAGGATGGCCCTGCTCTGCGGCCCTGTTCAGCCACTCAACGGCATCCTTCGCGGTCGCGACTTGTTGCGCATAAAGTTTACCCAGTGAATACTGAGCATGCACCACGCCCTTTTCCGCCGCCCGACGTGTCCACTTCAGGGTCTCCGCCTGAAGATTCTCCGCGTACAGCTTGTTTTCCTCGAACATACGCATCAGCATGTGCTCCGCGCCGGCGTCACCCGCCTCCGCTGCGGCCATGAAATCTTCTCCCGCCTGGGTGAAATTTCCCACGGCATAGGCCATGAGACCATCCTCGTAACGACTGGCCTGCACGGTGAAAGCCAGCAGGCTCAGGGACAGGCCGAGTATGGCCTGGCGAATCAGTCCAAAACGGCTGAAATAACTTGGGGTGCGACGGGCGGTGGTGAAGGTCATGTTGATTCTCCTGCTATCCTTTTCGACGTAAATTTTGTGTTGAAGCATTATGTCTTGCTTGCACACACTCTTCGGCGGAGTGAGGCGACCACTGAACACTGAACATTTGAATATGTGATAAAGATCACAGCATTTTTCATAATTCAGTATTTAGGAAATATTTATCAATAATTTAGGTGCCGTTCCGCGTAGTTTGTGGTAAAAAGATACCCGCAAACGCAAATTAAAAAAAATAATAAAGAGTCATTATTTTATCTTATATACAGATAAAGGGGCACGAGGGTGAAGCTGCAACAATTACGGTACATCTGCGAAGTTGCCCGGCGGGGACTGAATGTCACCACCGCGGCGGAACGCCTGTTCACGGCTCAGTCGGGCATCAGCACCCAGATCCGCCTGTTGGAAGAGGAACTCAATACACAGATTTTTGAACGTCATGGCAAACGCCTCACCGGCATCACCCCGGCAGGCCAGGCCATTATTACCATGGCCGAGCGCATCCTCACCGAGACCGAAAACATTCGCCAGGTGGCGCAGCAGGAGAACGATGACACCAAGGGCACCCTGTCCATAGCCACCACCCATACCCAGGCCTACCACGCGCTGCCCGAAGTCATCGCCAAATTCACTGCGCAGTTTCCCGACGTCAAATTGCGCATTCACCAGGGCGATACACAGCAGATTTACGACATGCTGCTAAGCCGTACTGCCGATGTGGCTGTGACCACCGCCAGCAAAAGCATGCCCAAAGAGCTGGTAATGCTACCCTATCGGGAATGGCACCTGGCCGCCATCACCCCGCCGGGACATCCGCTGACCAAGGAGCCCGAGCTTACCCTGGAAGCACTGGCCAAATATCCGCTGATCACCTACGACCACGAAGTAGCCGGGCGCACCGCCATCAATCAAGCCTTTACCGATGCCGGACTGCTTACCAACATCGCCCTTACGGCGCTGGATTCGGACATCATCAAGAAATACGTGAAACTAGGGCTGGGCGTGGGTTTAATCGCCGAAACGGCGGTGGTGCCCGGCGAGGATGACGACCTTTGTGTGCTGCCCGGTGCCCACCTGTTCCGCCCCAGCACCAGCTGCGTGTGTGTACACCGTGGGCGCCATCTGCGCAATTATGTGTACGCCTTTATTACTCAGATTACACCGCAACTCACGGAAGACGCCGTGGAGGGCATTTTGCGCTGGGAGTCCACCAAGGGCGAAAATCAGATGGTGCCTAACAGCTGACCGCCTGTTCTTTCAGGGGTCTTTGCGCCACCAGCAGGGCCTCATCCCGCAAACCCTGGTGCACATCGCCCACACTCCCCTCTTCGCGGTAGACCCGCAGGCACAGCGGCGCAAACAGATCCCGCAGTTCGTTTTCCTCCAGCAGAAAGTCCGGGTTGTCTGGCCCGCGGGCCGATACCCTGTCACGCACGAAGGTTTGATAAAACAGCAGCCCACCCGGGCGCAGGGCTGTGCAGAGTAGTGGCGCCAGGCCACGTTCAAGGAAATAACTCACCACTATCACATCGAAGGATTCAACACCGGGTGGCTGTTCGAGCACATCGCGCTGCCCGACCATCACGGCCAGGTCCTCTCTTGCCGCTCGCACCCGCAAGGCCTCGATGGCCACCGATGACAGATCCCAGGCCTGCACATCCAGCCCGCTGCGCGCCAACAACAGGGCATTGCCCCCCAAGCCACAGGCCAGATCCAGGGCATCCCCTTCTGCCGGCAAAAGATGATGATTTTCCTGCAACACCCGGGAGGCCTGTGGCTCACCCGTTATCGCAGCATAACGCTGATTCCATTTTTCCTGCATTGCTCGTAACTCGGGTGTAATACTCATTGTCTTGCCAACCATTGAAAGAGAATAAGGATATCCTTGCTTGACCGCAGCGTCCCGGTAGCGAAAGATCGAACATTCTAAACGAACGCGCGACACACCGAGAGTAATGGACGGCCACACCATGGAAAACCGAATTACCGACCTGGAAATCCGCCTCGCCCATCAGGAGGTGGCATTGGAAGAAATGAACAATGCTCTGCTGGCGCAAAACAAGCTGATCACCAAACTGCAGGATGAGCTGCAACGCCTGCAACAACAGCTTCAGGAAATCAATACGGCCGGCGCCGTCAACCAGGGCGAAGAACCCCCGCCGCCCCATTATTGATGAAAATGCAATGATGCCTGAAGCCGTCACCACAAAACGCGATACAGCACGATCATGAGCGAAATCCTCTGGCTGTTCAGCATCGGCCTGGGTACCTGGTACTGGTGGGACACCATGCGCGCCCAGGAGGCTGCCCGGGCGGCCGGGCTGCGCGCCTGCCAGCAGGCCAATGTGCAATTTCTGGATGACACCGTGGAGCGCAAACGCCAGTGGCTGAGGCGCAATACACAGGGCCGGGTGCAATTGTGCCGCCTGTACTTTTTTGAATTCACCAGTGATGGCAGCCAACGTTACCAGGGACGCATCGTTATGTTCGGTCAGCGTCTACGGGAGGTAGAGATGGACGCCTATCGCATGCCTCCGGAATAAACTTATTTTCTCCAGAACGCCGGCGTCAGCAATACCAGTACGGTAAATATCTCCAGCCGCCCCAGGAGCATGGCGAAACATAGGATCCACTTAGCCGCGGAGTTGATGTTACCGTAATGAGCGCCCACATCTCCCAGGCCCGGACCAAGGTTGTTCATGGACGCCGCCACCGCGGAAAAGGCCGACACCTGATCGAGACCGGTCATCATCACCAGCAGCATCATCAAGGTAAACGAGGCAATGTACAGGGCAAAGAAACCCCACACCGCATTGATCACCGGCTCGGATAAAGGCTTGTTGCCTACCTTGACCGGAATCTGGGCGTTGGGATGAATGAGACGGAAGATCTCACGCATGCCCTGTTTCACCAGCATCAGAAAGCGGATCACCTTCAACCCACCGCCCGTGGAACCTGCGCAGCCGCCGATGAAACTGGTGAACAACAACAGCACCGGCAGAAAGCCCGGCCAGTTGTAATAGTCCGCCGTGGTAAAGCCACTGGTGGTGCCTATGGATACCGCCTGAAAAATACCGTGGTGAATGGCGCTGGCGATATTGTCGAAGGTCTGGGTTTCGTACAAGTAGGCGCTGGCAATGGAGGCGCTCACCAGCAGCACGGAAAAATAGGTGCGCACCTCCGGGTCGGAAAAGTAGGGCCTGAGGGTAGTGCCCCGCCAGGCGAGAAAGTGTAACGCAAAGTTGATACCCGCCAGCAGCATGAATACCACGGCCACCGCCTCGATGGCCGCGCTGTCGAAATAGCCCATGCTCAGATCGTGCGTGGAAAAGCCGCCGATGGCAATGGTGGAGAAGCTGTGGGCAATGGCATCGAAACCGCTCATGCCCGCCAGCCAGTAGGCCAGGGCGCAGGCCACGGTAAGGCCCAGGTAGATATACCACAGGGCCTTGGCCGTCTCGGTGATGCGGGGCGTGAGCTTGCTGTCCTTCATGGGCCCCGGGGTTTCCGCGCGATACAACTGCATGCCACCGATGCCCAGCATGGGTAGGATGGCCACCGCCAGGACAATGATACCCATGCCCCCCATCCATTGCAGTTGCTGGCGATAAAACAGGATGGAATGGGGCAGCTCGTCGATACCGGTGATCACCGTGGCGCCGGTGGTGGTGAGGGCCGAGATGGATTCGAACACCGAGTCCGTCAGCGACATGTGCGGATTCTCCGACAACATGAAGGGCAGGGAACCCGACAACCCCAACACCAGCCAGAACACGGCGACGATGATAAAGCCACCACGCAGGCGCACATCCATCTTTACATGCCGCACAGGAAACCAGGCCACCGTGCCCAGAACCAGGGTGGCGAAAAACGCCGCCACGAAGGGAAAGATGGCGCCGTCGCCATACCACCAGCCCACCGCCGCCGGCGGCAGGGTGGTGAAGCTGAACACCATCAACAACAGGCCGACGATGCGTTGAATGACTGCGCGTTGCATTGGGACTACAGGGGAAAGAGAAAAGGGGAAAGAGAAAAGGGGCCGTAAATACACTGGCTTTCGGTTAGCAGGCAAATCATCTTTTCCTTTCCTCTTTTCTCTTTTCTCTTTTCTCTTTACTCTGCCTTAAAGCCTTAAAGCCTTAAAGAAACGTCACACCCACCTGGAACAAGCGCTCCACTTCGGGGATGCGCTCCTTGTCCACCACGAACAGGATCACGTGGTCATCGGCCTCGATCACCGTATCGT
>Ga0256832_1000026_pt1 | contig 96009 bp, 86 predicted proteins | sample 134614metaG_FD_190534 | JGI IMG/M metagenome (GOLD analysis project Ga0256832, IMG submission 190534) | Hydrothermal vent microbial communities from Lau Basin, Pacific Ocean - 134-614 | ecosystem: Environmental > Aquatic > Marine > Hydrothermal vents | place: Pacific Ocean: Lau Basin | collected...
CGCTCCAGTAACAGTACGGGTGCACCCGAGCCGGCGGTGCCCTTAGCGCCTCCGAAGTCCTTGGTCAGCCAGGCCCACGACTCGCTGGCTCCGCTGCCTGGGCTCTCTCCCCACGCTTCCACCCTGGCGGCTGCCGCAGGAGTGTGAGAGAGTTCCAGTTCGACAATCTCCGCTCCGTAACGGAAGCGGTGGGTGCGAACCCCCCCGGTGAATCGCCGGAATATCAGCGCACCGGTGGTGTTGAAGTAGAGGTCGAATCCGCACAGATCTGCCAGATCCCGCAGATGGTCGTAGATGCTGCGGCGACCGTCGATGGTACAGGCGGGAAAGTGGATACCCGGCTCGGTGAGGGCCACTTCGACACCGGCCAGCCGGGCCAGGTCGCTGACCATGTCGCCGGCCATCCTGCTTTCGTAAGTCTGGTCCACCCGCGTGCGCAGGAGTGTGGCCGCTGGACCGAGAGCGGTGACATGGGTGTAGCGCAATCCCGGCTCGAGCCTGGTGATGGTGCCGGTGAAGACCCGGCTCAACTTCCCGCTGCCGGCATAGCCCAGTTCCACCGTTATGGGGTCCGTCACCGCGAGGTTTGGTCCATCCACCCGGCCCAGCAGGAGACGGGCACAATCCGCCGGTGTATCCATGTCCAGCTCCACCAGCAGTTCGGTGATGGTGCTGGCGCGGGGCTCGTCGGTGGTGTCCATCACGTGGTCGCCAAGGGTCACGCGGTAGGCGGGTTGCAGTAGGGTCATCTCCTCCTCCTTCAGCGATCCACGTCCGCTTCCGCGGTCAGCGGGGTCAGTTCGGCGCGCAGGAATCCGTCCGGACCGCTGCGGATGAAACGTCGCTCGGGGGTGTCCTGCGGCCGCCGCCGGGCGTCCACGGCCTGCAGCACCCCGGAGAGGAAACGGCTTCCCTCCGTACGATGCAGCCGGACCCGCAGATACTGTATGTGGTCTCCCTCTGCCACCGATGAACGGGCACCTCGCACTGCATCCAGCGCGTCCACGCGACCGTAGCCATACCATTGGCTGTGGCCGTTGGCACCGTAGCGGCCCAGTGGGTGGTTGTTGTCGGCGTCGATCTTGACGGCGGTGGCCTCCAGCACATATTGAACCTGCTCCCGGGTCAGGTTGGGCGCGATGGAGAGGGTGAGCGCGGCAACGCCGGCGGCCAGCGGGGCTGCCGAAGAGGTGCCACCGAAGGTGCCGGTATAGTCGATGGCCACCCCTGCGGGGTCGGCAGGGGTCCCCGGAGGGGGAGGGTTGTAGCCGGCGACGCCCGTTTGGTCGGTGGTGAAGATGCCCAGGGAGCTGCCGTCCGCTGGCATCCCCACCCAGAAATGGGGAAAGGCGGAGGTGCCGTCGCTGGGGGCGCAAAGGTCGATCTCCGGGCCAAAGTCGCTGTAACCGGAGCGGCGGTCGCGGTCGTTGCAGGCGGCCACGGCGATTACCCGATGGTAGCTGGCGTAGCCGTCCAGCGAGGCGGGCGCGGAGATGGATTCGTTACCGTTGCCGGCGGCGAACAGCACCACACAACCCAGGCCGCCACGGCCGTTGCGGGTGGAGTGATCGATGGCAGCCCGGACGATACCCGGCAACGGGGCGGCCCCGCTGCCATCAGGGGGGCCCCAGCTGTTGTTGATCACCGCTGCGCCGTTATCGGCGGCGTGACGCAGGGCCTGGGCCTCCTGCGCATCGGTCTGGGCGGTACTCACCAGCCGGATGGGCATCAGCCGGCATCCCGGTGCCATGCCGCTGACCCCGCGGCCATTGTCACCGTCAGCGGTGGCGACCCCTGCCACCGCGGTGCCGTGGGGTTCGTCCTGTCCGGGACGGGGATCCGCGTCCCCGTCGAGGAAATCGTATCCCGCGGTGATCTTTCCCGCCGACGCGAACTCCTCATGGTCGATGTCTATGCCCTCGTCGAGAACGGCGATCACCACCGTGGGGTCACCCCGAGTGATATCCCAGGCGGCCTCCGCCCGGACTCGTGCCAAGTGCCATTGGCGGGGGTAGAGCGGATCGTTGGGCACCCACTTTGCGGCCATGACCTTGATCAGGTTGGGTTCCGCGTACTCAACGAGACCGGATTCGAAATAGCGGCGAGTGGTCTCCAGGGTGGGATTGGCGGCCGGATCCGCTATCTGCAGCAGGAAGGTGCGGGGTGCGAAATCGAACTGTTCGAGGATGCGGGCGCCGTGTGCGCGATTGAGCCGGTCGATGGCGCCTCGTGCCGTATCTGCCCGAAAGGCGGCGATGAACTCGTCACTGACGACCACCGGGGTCTCGCCGCGGAAGTAGAGGGGGATCACGTAGCGGATGCGAGGGCTGCGCCGCAAACGGGTTATGAGTCGCTCCAGGGGCACGGTGGCGGCCGGATTGCGTTTATAGAGCACGATACGTCGCCGCTCGAGCTCCGGGCTGGTGATGAAGCGTGCCAAACGGTCGTCACCGCGGATTAGCCGCCGCAGCTCCTTGGCGGGGGCGGGATCGCGGTAGGCGATGGCCAGAGTGTCGTCCGAGGCGCGCAGCAGTACCTTCTCCCCTTTGGCGGTATAGTAGAAATCCATTTTCCGTGTCATTTCAGCCTCCTTCCGGATGCCGGATGAGGTAACTGGCGAGCTCCACTTCCAGCTCGTCCGCCTGGGCACCGGGCACATCGACCCGGAGGCGGAAATCCTCTCCCCAGCGAACCCGCGCCAGGGAGCGCTCCGGGTCGTCCACGGCGACGAAGGCCAGTGAGACAGGCAGGGGGAACAGGATCACCTCGAACGGCTCCTGCTTCTCCAGCAGCTTGCAGACGATGTTGCCCCGGGCTTCGTTGCGGGGTTGGCCCTGCAGGCGGGCTACGTACGGTCCCCGGATCTCCAGGACGTAGATTCCTGCCGGGGTGGGTTGGGGGTAGCCGAATCGGCCTGCCTCGTCGGTCCGGCCGGGCAGCGGTTCCCCCTTGCGGTGGGCGGCGTCGTCTCCTGCGCGACAGACCAGCTCACCGTAGGGGGCCGAAGGGTGAAGATACTGGCCGTCTGGTGCCGTCAGGACATACGCCACGTTCGCCGCCGGCGTACCGTCTTCGAAGCGGAGGGTCCCACTGATCCGGACCTCGCCGGGATCGGCCCTTCGGATCAGCCATTTGCCCGGTTCCTGTTTCCAGCTGGCAAAGCAACAAGGGGCTTTCTTCTCATCGCCCAGGCACCAGCCTCCGCCCACCCCCTCGGGGGGTGGCAGATGAAAGGTGTCCGGTGGCGGGATGTCACAAGGCAAACGGTCGGTGGTGACGAACAACAGCTCGGTGCGCCGGTTGGGACGCCAGGCCGGCTCGCGGCACACTCCTCGAGGTGTGGAGTCGAGGGGCATTCTCTCTCCGCAACTGGTCCATTGGAGGACCTCTCCTTCGCAGTTGGGGAGGAAGCGGGAAGGAAGCAGCCCGAGGTCATAGTGGCCCAGATAGGCCCGAATCAGTACGCGCCATGTGGCATCGCCTACCACACCGTCCACCGCCAGGCCATGGGAGCGCTGGAAAGCGATGATGGCCCGCTGGGTGAGCGGACCGTCCAGTCCGTCCACATTGCCGGGATAGAAGCCCAGGTCCTGCAGGATATGCTGATATTCCGCCGTCCCCCAGCCGCCCCCTCCCTCGTGGATAGAGGGGCTTTCTCCCGCGGGGCGGGGGCGGCGGATGTGATCCCACTCGGCGATCGAGCCGTCTGGATCGATGGCGTACGTAAGTGCGGCGTGGACGGTGCGGGCACGCCGATCCGCGAGGGAGCGGTTGTAGTCGGGGGTGCCGACCTCATCGGTGTGTCCGACGATGATCAGCTTCTCTTCGGGATGTGCCTCTGCGTAAGCGACGGCCCGGCGCAGTACCCGCATCAGGCAGGGTTCCACGAAGGCGCGGTCGAAGGGGAAATGGACGATGAATGCGTGGGCCACCGGCGTATCGGGACGCAGCACGATAGTGACCCGGGCGGTCTCCCCTGCGTTCACCTCTACCGGCTCGGCACCCCGCAGCCGGTCTGCCGGAGCGGCGGCGGTGGCGGTATAGCGGCCGGCGGGGAAAGTCGCTTCTTCCCACACATTGTCGGCGGTGCGGTGGGTGAGGGTGCGGGAAGGCAGCGGGCTGCCATCCTCTTTCCGGCCCTCGACGGTCACGGTGATCCGGTCGAAGTCGTAACCGGAGCGGCCGCTGACCACGACCTCGACCACCAGGGTACCGCTCCGTTGTCGGATGGGGGTGACGGGTGGCGGCGGCGTCGGGGGGAGGACCGGCTTCGAAGGGGAGGGGGGCGGCAGGTATTCACGGAGCAGGAAGGCATATTCGAAACGCTCCGGTTTTCCTGCCAGTTCACGGACACCCAGCTCCTGGATCAGCACCTCCCCCACCCGGGTGGCGGTGGTGATGTCGGCCACGAAGGGCAATGGGCGGCCGCTGCGGAACCGGTCGCGCAGGGTTTTCAGGGCCTCTCTCGCCCCGCTGCCGGAAAGTACCCCGCTCAGCCGGATGGTGGTGGCGCGGCGGTCCAGCCGCTGCAGGAAATCCCCCTCCAGCCCCGGCACCTCGTGCGGCACCAGGCATTGTTCCCCTTCCACCTCGATGCACTGCACTTGCTGCAGTTCAACGTCGTCGAGCATGGGGCGTGGTTGGGCCATGCCGCTCGTTCCTTCTCCCGGATCAGGGCTTGAGGGAGTTGAGATGAGCGATGATGGCGTCGATCAGTGCGGTGATCTCCGCCTTCAAGTCGTCCAACGACGGCAGGCCGGTCACCACGTTGGCGACACTGCGGATCTCGTCGATGGTATCGGCCTGGTCCGGCAGCAGGTCTTTGGTGGTGTCGAGAAAGGTGCCGACCCGGGTGGTGAATTCCGATACCTTGTCGAGGTTATCGATGCCGCTGATGTCCAGATTCTGCACCTCGTTCTTGAGGTCGTTCATCAGCCCCACCAGCAGGTCGATCAAATCGCCGATCTGCGGGATCAAGGCCGCCAGCGACCGAATGGCCGGGCGGATGGTGGGTACGTTCTCGTCCAGGAAATCCTTGAAATCCTGGAGCACCTCTTTCAGTTGTTCGAACAGGTTTTTCTCGGCCATCGTTTGCTCTCCTTTCGTTGTGCGGTAATGTCGGGTCAGCCGCCGCGCGCATTGCGCAGACGGTTCAACAGCTCGCCAAGGGGTTCGACGAAGCGTTCCAGCCCCGAAGCGAACGCCATCCCGATGTCCAGGCCGTCCACCAGGTCATCCATCAGGCGGTTGGCCTCGTCCAGAAGGTTTTCATCCAGCATCGGGCGATCTTCGGGTACCACGGGCTCGATGTACTCTTTCAGGGTGAGGACATAGGCGTAGCGCTGCGGTTTTCCCGCCAGCTCCTGCACGCGGAGGTCGTCGATCAGCACCGTTTCCAGATCGGCGTCGGCGACGATATCGGTGATGAAACTCACCGGCTGGTTGGCGCGAAACCTTTCATCCAGCATCTCCACGAAGGCCAGCGCATCGGCACCGCTCTTGATCCCCCCCACCAGCAGATGAAGAGGATGTCGCCCCAGGTCCTGCAGTCGGCTGCCGCTCATTCCCGGGGGCTTGTGTTCCGCCAGCGCGCGCCGTTCCAGGGTGCGGATCTCCTCTACCTGCGGCAGCTCGATATCGTCCAGCATCGGGCGCATGGTTTGGGCTCTCCTCCGTAGTGGTTCATATATCGATCCCGTGGCGGCGTGCCTCCTCGTCCAGGATGCGCTTCAGTGCCTCTGCCAGATCGAGCGGATCGGGCTTCGTCGAATGGTTCTCGTCGGGCGACCAAGCGGCTCTGGCTGCAGTCCCCCCTTCCGGGGGTTCCGCTCCCCGGTGAGCGGTGTCTGCCGTCGGCGCCCATGGAGGGTAGTGTCGGGCGGTCCAAGGCGGAGGGGACGGTGGGCCGGAAACGGCCCCGTTCTCCGTCCGTTCCGTTGCAGTCTGCGGTCCCCGTCTCCTGGGGGGCTCTCCGGCCACCCAGAACCGGGTCCGGCTGGGCGACCTCTGGGGTGTCTGCTGTGAGGGGTGAAGCGGGTATCCGGTTCTTGGGGCGAAATCCCGGTGCCTGGTCCTGTGCGGCCCGGGGAGGAGAGCATCTTTCGCTTCCCTTCCTTCGGGCGGTGAAGGGGGAGGTGAGGGCGCCCGCCGCGCCGCCGTTCCCGCCAGACCGGATTCCTGCAGTCGCCGCAGGCGCAGGGAATCGATACGGGGGCCGTTCGGAGGGGTGCGCAGATGACGGTCCACAGGGAAGGGTGTTCCCCGCGCTCCGGCGGTTTTCGATTCCATAGGTATGGAGGGGGCTGATGGAGACCCCGTGGTGACGTCGAGGCCGCTGTTCGTCGCCTCTTTGTACAGCGTGTGTGCGGCGCGAATCGCCAGCCGGCGGTACCACGCCTCCGGGAAAGGGGCCGTTACGGCGAGGCCTTTGCGGGATGCCTTTGCAGGGTTCCGGGGAGTGCTTTGTCCCGGGAATGCCGGCTCCTCCGGCGCCTTTCTTCGCAGCGCACCGGAAGCGAATCGTTGCAGCAGCGCTGGGGAGATGGAGGGCCGCAGTTCCAGAGGGGCGGGGCGGCCCGGTTTTCTGCCGGCTGGTTTCGGTTTTGTCTCGTTGTTGGCAAAGGGGACCGGAGTCCGTCGGTGCAATTTTTTGGGCAGTGGACCATCGGATCGATGGTGGCGGTCGCGGAGGGGTGAGGAGGCCCGTGTCGGGGTGCCGCCTGCCGCCGCTTCTACCAGCGCCGCCAGGGTGTGGCCTGACAGCGGCCCACTGCGCAGGCGCAGCGTGGGGTGGAGCATGGGCCGGGGCCAGCTGGCGATGCGGCGTAGCCGGTGCAATCGTTCTGTCTCTCTCGCCAGCCGTTGCCGCCAGTGCGCGGGAGCACGCGCCGGATGACCGGCATTTCGTTCTGTTTCGTTCCCTTTTCGCACCTTCATACGGCCTCCCTTTCTTCGCCGAGCATCTCCAGATAGAGCAGGATCTGACCGATGGTCATTCCACTTACCTCTTCAGGAGTCCAGCCGAACTCCCGGGCCAGGATGAAGCAGGCGCGGGCCAAGGGGGTTTGCACCAGCTCCACCAGAGCATTCCGCGGGGTGTCGATGCCGCTGAGGGTGTTGATTCGCTCCACCAGAAAGCGAGCCAGACCGGCAGGCAGTTGCAGTATCTGCTCAAGCGAGAGCTCCGGTTCCACCAGGGCCTGCTGGATCATGAGACCGGCCGACAATGTTTCGTCGTCGTGGGCGGCCTTGTCGATGCGTTGCAGGTCTTGCACGGTGAGGGGGCGCAACACCACGACCGCCCCTTCTCCCAATTCGCTCTCTTCCGGTAGCAGGCTGGAGGGAATGGTGGTTTCGTGGGTGAGCCGGGCGCCCGACAACATCTGCTCGGCGGAAAGCATCATGGCCGTTTCTCCCGGAGGTTCACGCGGTGGTGCTGTCTTCCGAGAAATCGGGTGCGGTGGCTACCGCCTCTCCGCCGCCCTCCGGCGCTTCCCGATCGAGCACCCGAATGGTCAGCGCCTTGAAGGAGAGGTTCTCCATCACCACGTCGTCTTCAGGAAGCGCGTAGCCCCAGTTCTGAAACTTGACCCCCTTCAGCTCCAGGGAGAGGCTGTTGCCGGGTGCCGCGGGGTCGTTGAGTGCCACGGTCATGTTGAAGGTGGGTTGCACGTAGGGCTCGGTGATGTTGCTCGGTGACGCTCCCCGCCCCATCAGCAGAAACAGCAAGGCGCCGTTGACGTAGGCCCGCTCCACCGTGCCGCTGACATGGATGTTGCCGGGATGCAGCGAAACGGCATGGCGCCGCCCCACTTCGTGGAACTCCTCCAGCTCGGTCTGTACCTGGATCCGTATGCCGGTGACCCGCCCCACCGTGGTGATTCCATAGGTGGTCAGTACCTTGCTGGCGTCCTGACCTTCGGGGGTATCTTCACTCGCCAGGGTGAGGGAACCGTTGGCGCCGGTGTATACATTGGTTAATGCCATGATGAATCTCCTACTCCAGGAACATGGTGACCTTGATGAAATCGATGCTGAAGGTGGGTCTGAGCACCATCGTGACCCGGGCGATTCCCTGCCGCTCCTCTTCGCGGGTGGCGGTGACCTCCAGCTCGTAACTCACCAGCTTTTCGTCGTTCACCATCTCGGCCAGGAAACTGTTGATGGTGGCGCGCAGTGCACCGCGCACCCGCTCGTTGTTGAGCAGGCCGATATAGGGGTTGGCCGCCGAGCGGACGCCGAACTTGGCGAAATCCACGATGCGCCGAGTGGTGATTTGATGCCAGGCGGTGTTGGTGGAGGTGGTGATTCCCTTGACGATACGGAATCCCAACTTCTCCTGCAGGACCAGTACGCGGGCCTGAAGCAGTCGGGTCAGTTCGGCGTTGGTGTATCGTTGCTCCAGGCCACGGATGGCCAGAGGTTTGTTGGTCAGGCTGACCTGGGCGGAATAGCTGGCCATCAGACCGGCCACCGCCGCGGCGGTATAGGCGCCCGGCAAGGTGACCTCTTTTCCACTGGCGCTGTCCATTGCCCGCATCCCCGGTGCGGTGAAGACGATGCGATCGGAATCGAGGGAATGGCCGAGAATGTCGTCCAGCTTCTCATCGACATCGCTGCCCACCACGCCGATTCGCTCCCTCTTGTTCTGATCCGACGATGCCGTCTGGCAGTGGGCGGTCAGGTCGGCACCGATGGTCTCGTGTCCCTGGCCGGCGGCGACGATGATGTGGGCGGGCTCGTTGAGCAGTTTCTCCAGTCCCTTCCGGTAGTCGGCGCCGGCGGCACCATTGTCACCGCGGGCATTGCTGCCGGTGCCGAACAGGCGGAACTCGTCGGCGGTGTCGAACTTGGTGGGTGGTTCAGCGCTGTTGGCTTCCTCCTTCGCATCTACCAGGGAGGAGAGCGCCTCGATGTCAGTGGCCAGATCCTTGCCACTGGCCACCGTGTAAATCTCTTCGGTGCCGTCGAGACGCAGGGTCACCTTGACACTGGCCGACCTGTCCACCACGTAGGATGCGATCACCTTGTCGGCTGCGGTGGGTATCTCTTCGGCATGGAAGGTCAGCGCCCCGCTGTTCTTGTCGATGGAGACCTGCCCTTTCGAGGGGGCGGCCCCATAGACGATCTGCGGCAGGCGAGTGCGGCGTGTGGCGTCCTCGAATACCTCGATCCGATTGCGGGCGCTCTCCACTACCGGCGTGTAGTTCAGTGTGACGGGGCCACCACCGCTGTGCTCCTCGTTGCGGACGTAGGCATGCTCCTCGGCTTCCCAGACGTTGACCTCGATGGCGTTGCCCCATTCCCCTTTGCTCTTTGCCTCCAGCCGGCAGCAGGGCCCGGAGGCCGAATCGAGCAGGAATGCCGCCTTGCTGGCGGTATCGGAAGCGACACGCACGGCGATGACTGTAGTGGCGCCGTGGCTGAAAGCCAGTTCGAGTGCGCGGACCAGGGTGAGCTCGCGGCTCTTGCCGTCGACGAAGGGATCATAGGGGCCGAAGCGCTCCCGAGCCTCCGCATAGCTGCCCAGGATGACGGGCTGGTCCACCGGTCCCTTGCTGGCGGTGCCCACCACGCCCAAATTGCCCACGGAAACCCGACCGGGCACGATCAGCCCTTCGGGTCGTACTTCGATGGAAACTCCCGGAAGTATCATTTCGGTCATAACAGCGTCTCTCCTTGGGCCGGGCGGCCCCGTTGCATTCCGGATCCGCTCATGGTGTAAGCGCGATGCGCAGGTAGAGCACCGCCTTGCTCTCGATGCGCGGATCCGCATATTGGAGTTGCAGAAAGTCGTCACTCGAGGCGAGAGTGACAGGACGGATGAACGCCAGGCGTGCAGGCCGGTAGTTGTCCGCTACGCCGTCTTCGTTCCAGTCCCCGAGCGCCACGTCATCCCCCGCCTCTGTGAAAGCGGCCAGAAATGCCGCCAGCGACGGAAAGACGAAACGGGCATGACGGTCCGGCTCGTTCTCCCGGGTCACGGCGGCCAGAAATTCCTCCAGCGTGGGGTAATCGGACGGGGGGTCGGAGGCATCGCCCCGCAATCTGCCGAGCGTTACCGGCGAGCCGTCCCATCCCGGTGGCAGCGAGGTGAGAGCGGCCAGACCGAAGACCCGGACAGGGCGTCTGGTGGCGGCGGTGACTACCAACGGTGGAGCGGCCACCTCGTCCCACCGTACCAGATGGTCGGTGACCCGAGTGGTTTCCCGCTCGGCAGAGCCTCTTTGCTCGAGATCGCTGTGGACCGGGATGCGGGCGATGAGGCTTTCTGCGCCGTCGGTGTCGCGATAGTGGTATTCATAGAGGATCCGGTAATCTGCATGCTGTTCCCAAGCTGAGAGAGGGGTTACATATTCCGCTGTTGAGGTCGCGACCGCCTCCAGGCGGAGGAAGCCCTGTCGCCGCAGATCCGCTGTTGCCGCCAGCAGCTCCTGATGCAACTGGTCGATGGCATCTTCCGCCATCTCCAGCGAGCTGCCCCACAGCTGAAAACGGACCACTGAATCCAGCCGCAGCCCTTTCAGCGCCACCTCTGCAAATCCGGCGGATTGTTCAGTCCCCCGCCAGTTTCCGATTCCGACCGTTCGTTCGGTGAGGCTCACAACCGATACGCGATTGGCCGGCAAGGCCGGCTGGGCAGGTGGCAGGTGTTCTTTCAGCCGCGCAAGCATGGCGGCGAGGGGCTGTTCCAAATCCGACCCGCTGCGCACCGCAGATAAAGCGACTGCGCTGCGTTCCGCTGATTCGGACTCGGTGCTGACCTCCGGTGGCGGTTGCCGCCTGTGAAATATGGAAAACAGAGGTGTCACTTTGGGTCCCTGTTGTGTTTCGGCAAAAAGACCAGACTTGCCGCTGTGGGCCACCGCTGGCACGAACACGATTCCCTCGGAAATGTTTCTGCCGACAACGGCAGCCGTTTTGTCGGTTGGCTGTAGAAAAGGTAGGTCAAGAAGAGGCGAAAGCGTTAGGATTGTTTTGCAAAACGGTGGTACTTTTTTGCGCGCGAAGAGCTTTTAGGGGGACTGCCCGACGAGATATTCCGCCACCGCCCGGGCGATGGGTTGCCCGGTGTTCCATTCGTAATAGCTGTAGGCGGGGCAGGGATTCACTTCGAAACAATAGACCTCCCCCCGCGGTGTGATCTTCAGATCGATACCGCTGAACTCCAGCCCCAGACCGTGGGAGAGTGCGAGACAGCGCTGTTGCAGCTCTGCGGGCAGGCGGAATTCCACCAGTTCGGTCTTGCCCTCTTTTTGCCGGGTGGCGTAACGGTAGTCGGCGGCATTGGTGTCGGCCCGGGTGGCGAACAGGCGATTGCCGACGACATGGACCCGGACATCGAATCCTTCGATGCGGGCCTGGAACTGGACGGGACAAGAGCGAATCCGATCCAGGCGGGCCAGATCGCTCTCTTCCAGCTCCCTGACGATGGAGCGCACGCCACTGATGGATTTGTAGATCACCCGCCCCCACTGCTTCCGGAATGCCATCACCTGTTCGGGATCGTTGGTGATCAGGGTCTCGGGGACGGCGAATCCCAGCCGCTGGATCAGCTGCATCTGGTAGGGTTTCGACATGTTCGAGCCCATTGCCTCCGGGCGATTGAGGATCCGGCCGGGCGCGATCTCCGCCCACTGCAGCAGCAGGTCGTTGAGCATCCGGCTGCGCAGCCGGAGGGGGTGATCGGCGGCCAGGCCGCGTACCTCCGGCAGCCCGGAGTCGTCCATGGGGCGAAGATAGGCAGAGCGGATCTCTTCCAGCCGATGGCGCGTTCCCTCCACCTGCAGTGTCCCCGACACCTGGCCATCCCGCAACTCCAGCGTCAGGCCGCTGTTGGCGAAGCGGCGCTGGTTGAAGAGGACGACGGGTGCGCCCATGCGTTGCAGCGCCTCGTGCACCATGGCCAGTGGTGGTTCGGACGGGATCCCCCAGAGCAGTATCATCTCCGGGCTTCCCCGCGAGAGCGGGTGAGAGCGTGGGCGAGGGCGTCCAGCAGGGGATCGCCCCCGAATGTCAAATCGGGTTGCGTTTCCGCATCCCGGAAGTACCACCGCCCTTCGGTACCGACGGTGAAGTGGAGGGCAAGCAGGGGCGTGCCGCTCAGCCGACCGAGGCGGATGGCCGCCTCCTGGATCCGTTCAGGGGGCATGAGGTGGCCTGCAGCGGGAACGGTCTCTCCATCGACCACGAACAGAAGGGCCTCCCTCTTTCCCTGTGCGCCGATTTCCACCGGTGGCCAGGGTTCGTGATCGTTCGCCAGCAGCGGGGCGCACTCCAGCCCCGCACGCGCCGCCAGGAAACGCCAGACCGAACGGTGCCTCGTGGCGCCCCCCAGTCCTTGGGGGGAGGCCGGGTTGAGCACCGGACAGGGAAATGCGTTGAGCCAGCCCAGATAGAAGGCGGCCATCTCCCGTTGCACGTAGTCGCGATCCGCCGGAGCGACGAGCAGCGCATGATCCGGTGGTATCGTCAAGCGGTTCAGCACCCCCTTCACCCGTTCGCTCGCCACGGTTCGTCCGTCCGGCAGCGTCAGCTCCAGTGTGGTACCGCAACGGCCGATGCGGTACACCCAGCGTGAGGTGAGAGGCAGGGTGTCCGCGATGACCCATTCCAACGGCTCGAGCCCCCGGGCGCGCAGACCGTGGCAGGCCCAGCGGGCGGCATGATCGGATTGGGGGCTGACGACTATCCACATGGCGTGACGACCGGATCTCCCGGCGGAACCCGTGGCCCTCGGCCAGCCGGGTTTCCGCCGAAAGGGAGATCTCGCCGATGCCTACCGTTTCCTGCCGAGGTCGGGTTCGTTCTGCAGTGCGCCGCCGCTGAGATCGGGGCGCAGCTCCTGCCCGATGAAGTGGGGGTCGCCGCCGAGCAGAGCTTCCAGTCGGGCCAGCCGCTCCTCGACGGAGCCGCTTCCAGTTCCCGCCGCCTGACCTTGTGGAAGCGGGGAGAGGGGCTGATGGCCCCCTTCGAACGGCTTCTGTTCGAAGAGTTCCTTCGGCTCGGGTTTCTCTTTGAGCTCCTTGGGTTCCGGTTTCTCTTTCAGGTCCTTGAACTCCTTGTGCTCCGGTTTCTCCTTCGTCTCCTTGAGCTCTTTCGGCTCGGGTTTTTCTTTGAGCTCCTTGGGCTCTGGTTTCTCTTTCAGATCCTTGAGCTCCTTGAACTCCGGCTTCCCGGTTTTCTTGAAGCCCGTGCAGTGACAGAATCGCTGGATCAATACCTCGTTCTGCGGACACTTCAGTTCGACGCGGATGATCGGATCACCACTGCTGCTCAAGAGGAGGGTCTGCTCCACCCCCTGTGCCGGCGTGGTGGAGGCGACCGCGACCTGTTGACCGCTGGCATCGAAACCGTATGCGGTGGCTCCGGCAGGGTTGAAGTGAACCACGATCAGCTCCACCCTGCGGCAGGGAGGAGTGGTGATGCGGGTGCGGTAGCCGGCGTTGAGCCCCTGGATTCCGCCCCACTGGTCGATCCGGACGGCAGCGACGGGGGCATCGGTGTAGTCGAACACTGTGAAGGTGGCGCTGCCTCTGCTCAACGGATTGGGGTGAGAGGCGACCGGCTCCTCGGTGAATCGGATGCATTCCATTCCTTGGGGTGCGACGGGACCGGTTTCGGAGCCCTTGCCCGCGAGCAGCGCTTCCAGCCGGGCCAGCCGCTGTTCGATGGAACCGGCGGTCACCGGCCCCTGCATCGGCGCGCCACCGCCGAAGGGGGGGTAGCCCCACGGCGGGCCCTCGAAGTATTTGTTTTCCAGCAACGGAGGCTTCTCGTATGCGTACTCCTTGAGGACCTCCTTGATGTGCTCTTTCAGCCACATTTTTTCGACCGGACTCTTTTCCAGCTGGATGGTCTTCTCTCCCTCGACGCAGAGGTCGATGTTCAACTCGTCGAGCACATGGTCGATGGGGTTGGCCACCCCGTAGCTGCCGTCCTCCGAACCGGCGAAATAGAGGCCGACCACGCGGTTGTTTTCTTCCACCACCACCGACCCGGAGTCCCCGCTGTTGCCGATCTGGCTGCTCTGGGTGGTATCGACGGCGATGCCGATCTGGTTGCGGAGTGTACGGACTCCGTCGTCATACCGGACATTGACCGTCAGATCGATGGTATCCACGACACCGTAGGTGAGTCCGGTGGTCCGCCCCCGTTTGCGTACCGCCATCTCCACGCTTGCCGTCGCCTTGCCGCGTACGGCCCCGATCTCGGCGATTTCGCAACGGTGGCTGCGGTTGGTGAGTCGGGCCACGGCGCCGTCCACCCGGTCACTGAGAGTGGAACGAAGCAGGCTGCCGATGGTGTTCGACGGGCAGCTGCCGCCATCGACCCGGGAGGGCTGGCACAGGGTGTCCCCGTTGGACCATTTTTCCGCCAGGACGTGATAGTTGCTCAGTATCAGGATTTCCCCGTTGTCTCGATCCTTGACGAAGCAGCCCAGGGTACCCACGTAGATATAGCCGTCCACCGCCTTGCAGGGGCCGATGCTGATCCCGCCCACCAGGGGATCGTACAGGGTGGTGTCCGCCTTGGGGGTCACCTCGCTGACAGGGACCGCCCGCTGGTGGAGCACGAAGCGCCGCTCGATGACATCGGTCTTCACGCCATCGATGGTGGCCGGGATTTTCTCCTTGGCCGGAACGTCCTTTTTCTTTTCCACATAGACGCGAATGGCGATCTCGTCGGTCTTCTTGCCCTTTACGATCTTGGGGCCAATGTCGACCCCTGTCACCCCGGGGCGTGACAGCAACTCATCCTCTTTGGTGCTTTTTATCTTGCGAATCTCAGCAACGGGCTTCATGGTTTTTCCTCCTGCCGAATATCTCGAAGTGATGAGTCATGGAGAGGGTGGGTGGCTGATACCCACCAGCTCCACATCCAGTCTTCTGAAACCATACAGGCCGTAGCCATTGGTCATCCTGGGTCTGGCGTGGATCTCGAAGGCAAAGGCGCAGAATGGTTTGTCTGCCGGCAGCCAGGATCCCGCCGTAGCCTGCAGCTCGGCGGTGACGTAGTCATCCAGATCGGGGTTGACGGCGTCCGCGGTGCCGAACAGGGTGTCACCATGGAGCGTCTCGTCGTAGTCGACGATCAACGGCTGGATCGGTGCCACCACGTCATGAACCGCCACGGGTGTTGCCGAACCGCGTAGCACGCTCAATTGATACGACTGGACGAAACCGCCCTGCTGTCGAACCCTGAACTTGACGGTCAGGGAGGTGTTGGCGGCCGGAAGTTCGAACAGGGCACATTCGGTGGCGGGTATCCCTTCCATGGTGATGCTCTCGATGTCGCCCGTGATATCGCGGTTGTCCAGATAGAGCCGAATCGAGTCCTCCGCGCCAGCCACCTTGTCGCCGCCTTCGTCGTAACCGTCGATGCGGAACTCCACCGTTCGCGGATTCTCCTCAGGACCATAGAGCAGATTCTCGTAGTAGGCGCTGTTCAGCTGCATCTTGCGGGTACGTTTTGCGACGATCCAGCCGGGATCCAGCTCGATGTTGAGATAGTAGGGAACCGTCTGTGGCGGGCCGCCATCCACCTTCATGGGGATGGCGGTGAAAGGACCCACCGACGTGCCGTCGTAACTGGGCGAACTTCCGATGTCGGAAATCTTGATGTGTTTGTAGGACTGTGAGACGAACGACCAGCTCCCGCCAGGACGTCGGAAGCGAATGGTGTAGTACTTCACCTGCGGCTGATCGACGAAACATGCAAACAGGTCCAGGCGGCCACGCCAGGCACCGCGGGTGATCTTAGGGCCGCTGCTATTGGTGGCGGTGATCCGGCCGGCCGCATCGAGGCTGTTGCCGACGCCGGGCAGCGTCCAGATATTGCCGATACTCTGAATGGCACGCCCGCCCTGGCAGGCCGATGGCCTGGGGTGGATGGCGTCTTCAGGAACACAAAGATTGATCCGTTTCAGATTGGGGATGTTGGTCAACAGCGCGGTTTCGAACAGGAAATCGGGACCGTCGCCGACGCCACTGACGATCTGGACAATCAGGTCGGGTCGCAGCTCGGTGGCCGTCGTGCCGCCGCCCGGAATATCCTCGAACTCTTCGGCGATCTCCTCCAGCGTCCTGGTGAAACGGAAGATGTAGTTGCCCTGCTCATCGGTGACCGTCAGCCCCAGAATCTGGCGATCTCCGGTTCCCGTGTAAGGGCCGCCGCCCAGCTCGCTCGCTGTGCGATCATATTCGATGAACCGCAACAGCAGGCCGGGCTGATCTTCCATCTGGCAGCGCCACCTGAGCCGGTCCTTGAACTTCAACAGATCCGGCAGGTGCGGCTGGAGTTTGGAAAGTACCGGGATACGGGCCGACGATACTCGACCACTCCGAGTGGTGCCTTTTTTCGTCATCCGCCCGAGGTTTGGAGAGGGCGAGGCGGGCTCCGTGCCCAGCGGTATCATCATCGGCCGGAAGGCCAGCGGATCCGGTTCCGGATCGGGGATCGGCGGACGTTTTTCGAACGCGCGAATCCGTTCCGGATAGAGGGCCGTCAAGGCGTCCCGGACGGGATCGTATCGCAGTGCTTCCCGAAGCTGTTCCGGGATATCGATGACGAGATCGTACGGAAAACAGGGGTTATAGAAGCAGCGCCCCGAGTAGCTGCGTACCTTGCCGAACACCACATAGTCGGAGGGCGATTCCGCGGTGGAACAGGTCAGGATGAGATCGTTGTAATCTTCGTCCGGCCCCGAATCATTAGAGAAAATATCGAAAACGATCTGCCCTGCTGAGCGGGAAGGCGTTCCCAATCTCTCATCCGAAACCTGCCACGACGCCCCTCTTCCCCTGGGTAAATGCTCGATGGTGATGCTCCACTGGGTTCCCGTGACATCGACGGGAGGGGTCGAGGTTTCGCCGGGGTAGATGCCGTCGGCTGCATCGCTTCCCTGAATGATGAAGCGTTGTCTGTAACCGGCGTTTTTGCTCTTGACGGCAACCGTCCAGTTGCCCTGCATGGTGATTGGCATGATCGCATCTCCTGTCGGCCGGCCTGCGAGAGCCAGGCCTGAAAAGAATGATTTCGATATCGAGAAGAGAGTCTGTCCCTCGGTTTGTCTGGCGAGTCGTGTTGCTGGCCTTTGGCATGCGGCGAGACGATTTCTCTACGCCAGCAGGATTGGCTTCTCTCCCGGAGATCACCAAAAGGGTAGGTCAAACTGCGGGATGGTGTTAGGATTTTTCTGCGTTTTGCTGGTACTTTTTTGCCGCGTCAATCTTCACCCGCGGGTTCTCTGCCGGAGAAAAAATAGGCATTGCCGTCATTGGGCTCGCGGGGATCCCGGCGCGGTTCCCAGCACAGATATACCGGGTCTTCGTTTCTCAGCAGATCCAGGACCTTTTCATACTGCTCGTGCTGAGCATGGAAATAGATCATGCCATCGGAGCAGGTGGCGTCCGGTGCGGTGAACCCCTCCCGAGCGAAATAGGCAGATCCCACATGGTTTCCGGATGAGTAGAGGTATATCACGGCGGTGGCCCATCGGGTGACGGCTCCAAGTAGGTCATTGCCGTAGATCTGCAGGGAGTAGTGATCGATTCTATGAGTGATGCGGTTCATTTTTGGTTTCTCCAGGCCGGCTGAGAAGTTCCCTTTGATAGTGTGACGGACTCGTCCCCACGATGCGTCGAAACATGCGGGTGAAATAGGAAGGATCGCGAAAGCCAACGGTGTAGGCGACATCCTGTATCGAGATATGGGGATATCGCAACAGGGACTGTGCTTTGTGAATCCGGTAGTTGATGAGATAGTCTCGAAAGGTCATGCCGTGCTCCCTCTTGAAAGCCCGACTGAAGGTGCTCACATTCATTCCGCAAAGCGATGCAACCTCTCTCTCCACTATCTTTTCGTGGCAGTGCTTCTCTACGAAAGAGCATGCCGGCAGGGTGGCCTTTCTCGCCCGGGTATCGAGGCGCAGGTCGACGGGAATGGGATTGATTCGATCGACGGCTGGGCGGGGGCGACCGTCCCGAGAGGAGAGGGAGCTTTCCGCGCTTGCCAGCAGCTCGCGGCGAGAGAGAGGTTTGACCAGATAATCCCACAGATGGTTGCGCAGTGCCCACACCGCCAGCGCTTCCGAGTGTTGCACCGTGATCATGATGAGCGGGGTGGTGGGAAAATGTTTCCGTGCCTCTTGCAGGATCAAAAGGCTCCGAGCATCGGGATAGTCATACTCGAAACAGAACAGTACTGGCGGAGCCGTTCCAATCCGATCGATCAGTCTTTCTGTATCACTGATGCAGCAGACCGGCCATCTTTCGGTGAGGAGATGATAGAGACTGGGCTGGTCCCGCTGCGTTCTCAGGTCGACCCACAATATCTGTGATGGTCTCATGGAGTTTTCTCCTGAATGCGTAGCAGTTCGGCCGGCCTCCCAAGATGGGGAGGGTTCATCCCTTGTTCGCCTTTTTCTGCCCCAATGTCCTGAGTGCATCCCACAGTTCGTCGATGCCGTGAAAGGTCAGAGGGGTATCCGACTCGGGTGTCTGAACGGTCCCGACCATTTGCTCCCTTTCACTGTCGAGACGATATATCCGGACGATAAAGCTCTGAATGATCATGTCTATCACCCGCATCTCTCTGTGGCCGATTGGATTTAGGAAATTACCACGTAATGACTTACCAATTGCTTACAAAACGGCCATAGATATGTTGAGGGGCGTGTTCGAGGGAGGATGGTTGCGAAGATCTCCTTCCCTTCGGGTGGAGGGAGGGTCAGCGGGATTTTTCGGCGTCGTCGAGGATGGTCAGATATAGCTGCACCGTCTTCTGTCCCGGCATGACGCCAAGAGAAGAGGCGAGCACCTTGCGGCAACGCCTGTAGGTAGCCAACGCTTCTGCATGATTGCCTTGCCGAAAGAGGGCTCGCATCTGTCGGCGATAGAACAGTTCGGCGAGCGGATCGAGTTCGAGTCCGCATCGATAGCAGTCGGCGGCACGCTCCCAGTCACCACGGCCTTCCCAGAAGCTGCCCAGTGACAGGACGGTTCGGATCAACCGGTTTCGGAGCCGCTCGGCAGGGGTTACGGACCAGGAATGAGATGTTTCGCTATCGAGAAATGGTCCTCGATAGAGCCGTTCCGCCACTTCCGTGAGATGGATGACGAGGTCGGGATCGACGCCAGGGGAGTCCAGTGCCTGGCCGATGCGGTCGAGTGTCTGCTCCAGACAGCGCATGTCTACCCAGACACGATGCGGATTGAGACGAAGAGTTCCATCTTTCAATATGACCGACTCGTCGATCCGCAGCAGCTTGCGTAGCCGGTGCAGGGTTGTGTGCAACGACTTGAGCGCCGTGTCTCCGCTGGCATCTGGCCATAAGGCGTCCATCACCTTCTCCTGGGCGACCTCTTCGCTGCCGAATGCGATGATCACCTTGAGCAGTTCCAGGGGGCGGTTTTTCGTGCGGGCGGAATGGGCCAGCGGCTTGTCGTCGACCAGCAGGGCAAATCGTCCCAGAGTATATATCCGGACGGGCATCGGCCACCGTTCAGGAATGCATGCCGGGTCCCGGGGGAAGATTTTTGCCTGCCGGATGAGCTGCCGAACGTGTGGGATTTCCACCCCGCGTTCCAGGGCGAAGCAGAGTGCCGCCTCCAGAAGATGGGGCGGGGTCCAGAGTGGCAGACCGTATCCTTGCATGATGCCCTGGCGCAAGGACTGTCGCAGGAGACGGATCGCTGCCTCCCGCTCTCCCATTTGCAGACGGAAACAGGCGTTTGCAAAACGACAATGGTAAAGGAGTTGCTGGTGGGGTCTGCCGTTCCAGCGGATGCTGGCCGACTCGAGATGTGCCAGCGCCTTGCTTCGTTTTCCAACAGCGAACAGGGCATGCGCCAACACAAAATGGCACAGGGCGACCAGAAAAATGGAGCCAATGGTCTGGGCCAGCCCCAATGCCGCCTGGGCCAGCTCCCTGGCCTCCGGGAAACTGTGTTCGAAGTGCGCTCGCCAGCTCATCAACAGCTGGTAGAGTACGGTCCCGGCACAGGGGGGCAGAGATGCGAGCCGGGAGCGCATCGCATTCAGGTGATGATCCGCCCGTGACAACTCCGAACGGAGCAGGGTGTTTGCCGCTCCCAGGACCAGAAACCACTCCTCCATCTGGACAAGGGCACTTTTTCGTGCCAGCTTCAGCCCCTGCTCCACATGTTCTGTACAGCTCTCATGGTGTCCCCGCAGCAATTCGCCGTATCCGATGGTGAGCACCATGTTCGATCGAGTTTCAGCGGTGATGGTGCCATGTCTGGCGTCGGGCTCGAACAGCCGGATACACTCCATCCACTGAAGAAGTTTCCCCTGGGCGATCAGAAAGGGGCAGATGGCCGTTCCCAGCCGCCATCGGAGAGATAGTTCGAGTCTGGAATTCCACAGCTGATGAGCTCGATCGATCAGTCTTGGAACCAGGGGGTGGCCCGGCCTTTCGAAACAGTATGCCTTCAATATGGCGGAGATCACCTTCGCTTCGGTCTGGGGGGATGGAATCGGCTGGTGCGGGTGGAGCGCCTCGAAGCGCCTGAGCCATGGATCGAGACAGATGAGTCGTTCCCCCCGGCTTTTCAGAATCCGAGATACCGCATCGGCGATACACAGATACATACCGGCGGGATTTCTCTCTCTGGAGAAGAGGGAAAATGCGTGTTCGAAGGCTCGTTCAATCGCCGGGCTCCACCCGGCGTCCTGGCATATCCCCAGCCAGTAGCTGAGCCATCCGGACCGAATGATCATATCTGGAGGCAACTGCTCCAGCCACACCTTGAGCGTATGCAAACGGCCCTTCGAAAACAGTTTGGGCGCCTGTTCGAGAATGGCCTGCGATGCTTCCGTCCATGCTTCGGCGAGTAGCAGCAGCTCGACAGCCTGCTCCGGTTCCCCGACGCGGCGCAGTACCTGTGCCGCCTGACAGCGATAGCTCCTCAGCTGCTTCTGCTCCCATACGGATGCGCCGCGGGCGAGCAGGAATTCCCGAAAGAGGGGGTGATATTCGTAAACCGGGTTTTTTCCCCCTTTATAGGTGATGAAATAGTTTCGTCCATGGAGGTGTTTGAATATGGCATCGGCATGCTGGTGATCGGTGAATTCGGCGATCGCCGGTTGTGACATGCTGGGAAGCAGGGCCGATTTCAGAAGGAAGTCCTGCTCCTCGGGGTCCGCCTTGTCGAACAGTTCACTGGCAAAGTAGTCGAAGATGGTTTCGCGAGCACAGCCAGGTGCCGCCTCGATCTCCGCATCCTCGTTCTCGATGGCCTGCAACATCAGGATCAATCCCGCGGCCCAGCCTCTCGTATGCCGATGCAGCGTGTCGATCAGTTGCTCCGAGTGCCTGAGTCGGCCGCCGGATTCAAACAGGCGTGCGATACCCCGGGCTTCCTCCCCGGTGAGTCGGAGCTCTTCCCAGCCAATGACTGCCGCCACCTGTCGCGCCCTCAGAGGAGCAAACCATGGCGGTGGCTTGCTGCGGCTCAGGAAGAGCAGCTGGATTCCCGGTGGGGCCTCTTTCAAGGCCTCGCTCAACAAGGAATACAGCGGCGCATCGGTGGGCAATTCGTGAAAGTTGTCGAATACCAGAAAAGCGGGTGATTCGATACGAAGGAATAGCGCTTCAAAATAGCGCCGGGTAAAGATCGACAGGCCGGTCGGATCGGCGGGTACCCTAAGTGTCATGCGCCCTCTATCGTGGGAGACGACGTTTTCCACGGCCTGATTCAAATAGTAGAAAAAGGTGGCTGCGTCGGCATCTCCGGCATCCAGCTGGAACCATAGGTGACGCCGTTTTGCCTTTGCCAGGTAATCGGCGATCAGGGTGGTTTTTCCGGCACCCGCGGGCGCGGATATCCAGATTGCAGACAGCTCTTCCCATTGCTGCAGTTGTCGCAGCAGCCGCCGACGAGCATAGATCCGCTTGATTTGGGGAAGGGTGATCTTGGTCATGCAGGGATGCTCGCCGTGCTGCTCCATTCCGTGGATCTGTATGGCTTGCGCCGAGGCGCAGCGGGGAATATCGGCCATTGTGCCGGAGATTGTGCATCAGGTGAAGCGTTTGTGACGATGGCCCGGAGTGTGAACTCGTTAACGAAAAAAGATTGAAAAACGTGTCATTCTGGAAAGAATTTTTGCCTGAAATTTTTTGGAGAATCTATTACTGCAGATCTTGCGCAGTGCTCGATGTGGGGTGCGCTCTGAGGGATGTTTCAGCGAAATATCTGCTGTCGGGCGGTGTCGCGTATGGCGATGACCGCCGGGTGCTTCAGTTTGCGTTCCGCTGAGATGGCGTAGAATTGTTCGCGAACATTTTCTGTTCGTCCGACAATTTCCACCTTGTACTGCCGTATCACTTCCGTTTCGATGACAGTCGGCGCGGAAAAGAGACCCACCCCGGCCTGGCCAAAGGCCTTCATCAGTGCGCTGTCGTCGAATTCTCCAACCGGATTGGGACGGAGCTGGAGTTCATCGAACCACTGGGTCAGGCTGCTCCGAATGGCGGTCTCCCGGGTAGGCAACAGAAGAGGGGCATCCATCAGCGAGCCAGGAAAGTTTTTTCGATAGCTATGGGCCAGCGAAGGGGCGGCGAAAAAGGTGGTGCCGCATTCACCGAGGAGGTGGTTGAAAGCACGTACGTTGCTGGTGGGGCTGATGGGACGATCGGTAAGGAGCATGTCGAGTTTGTGGATGGCGATATCCGCCAGCAGACTCTCCAGCTTTCCTTCACGGCAGATGATGTGTACCGGTTCCGCCAGTTGCAAGGCGGGTTCCAGCAGCCGGTGGGCGATCAGTTTGGGGATGACATCGGTGATCCCCACCAGAAATCGCAATGGTCGGCCCGCCGGCCGGCTCCCCAGCAGGTCCTCCAGCTCTGCCCCGAGCAGGAAGATGTCTTCGGCGTATTCCATCACCGTGCGCCCCGTTTCGGTCAGTATCAGTTTGCGGCCGGATCGGGTGAACAACGGGCTGCCGAGGGACTTTTCGAACTGTTTCAGCTGGCCGCTGATGGTTTGGGGGGTGAGATGCAGGAGCTCGGCGGCACGGGCGATGCTCCCGTGCTTGGCTACGGTCCAGAAATAACGTAGATGCTTGTAGTTGAGCCGCCCCATCGCCGATTCGAAAATTTCGAACTAAATACAAATAATATTCGAGTTTAACAGAGAAAGGCAACTCCCTATACTGTTATCCCCATGCGGGTCGCGTCGAAGAGCCCCGGTTTCCGGGGGATGTCAGGCCCATTTCATCCTGAATGAAATCCGAGGTGATACCGAATGAATATCGTCAACTCTACCACTGCTCGCTCACAGGCGGCCGTACTGGCCACCAACAAGGTATTGCGGAATACCTATGCACTGTTGTCTCTCACACTGCTTTTCAGTGCCGCGGTGGCAGGGATCTCCATGGCATTGAATCTGCCCCATCCAGGTTTGATCATCTCCCTGGCCGGTTATTTCGGCCTGCTGTTCCTTACCAGCAAGTTTCGCAACAGTGCCGTGGGGCTTCTCTGCGTATTTGCCCTTACCGGCTTCATGGGTTATACCCTTGGGCCCATCCTCAACCACTATCTGTCTCTGCCGAACGGGGCTTCTGTGGTGATGACCGCCTTGGGAGGCACGGGGGCCATCTTTCTCGGGCTTTCGGCCTATGTGCTGACTACGCGCAAGGACTTCAGCTTCATGGGAGGCTTCCTGATGGTGGGGATCCTGGTGGCCTTCCTGGGCGGTCTGGGCGCCTTCTTTTTCGAAATGCCGCTGTTGTCGCTGGCGGTCTCCGGAATGTTCGTACTGCTGATGTCTGGGCTCATTCTCTATGAGACCAGCAACATCATCCATGGAGGAGAGACCAACTACATCATGGCGACCGTCACGCTCTACGTCTCCATCTATAACCTGTTCCTCAGCCTGCTGCAGCTGCTGGGGGTTTTCTCCGGGGAGGAGTAAGAAGGGCAGATTTTTTGTGGCCATACCGGAATTTTTCCCATTGGGGGTTTGAGGCCACGGCCGCTGCAGGGTGGGGGACCCTGCAGCGTGCTTTTTCTTGGAAGTTCATAGCGCCGGCCTCCCGACTTTCCCACCCGCGGCTGCGAGGTGCGGTCACATCGACCCGGTAACACCTCATCCCGTATTCAGGGCGTCGAAGAACGCACAGAAACGTTGCCTGTATATTCCCCTGCGAGCGCTGTGACGTCGCGCGAGGACGTTCTCGAGTCCTCGCATGTTCGGTTCGCCTGGAATCCACGGGTGATTTTCCGATCCCGTTCGCTCTTCAGGTGGATGAGCCTTCTTGACAGTGAGAGAATTCGGCAGAATTTTCTCACTTGACGGTGAAGAGGCGGTATCATTGGCCCCGCCGCCTCTAGAGAGAGGCGGCGGAATGGCATCAGGAGTGGCGGTATTCATATCGTGGTTGCTCCGAGAGGCTCCGTGCGGCATCCGGGACGACCCGGCGGCCTTGAGAGGGCGGCTGGGCCATTCCCCGCGAGAGACTGCTTGAACCGGAGCGGCTGGGGCGCCCGGAACGTGGTTTCGCCATCGACTGGCTTGGTGATATGTCGCGGTCGAGATTCCGTGCAGGAGTGCCTTGGCCGGTGGATTAAAGAGTTACTCCAGACCTCTCCCCCTTCTCTCCGGAAATAGCCGCGATGGAGGTGCGCAGCTTAGCTTTCCAGATAGATGATAGAAATGGCGTTTCAAGCCATTACCCTATGCGGGCGGATATGATAAGCTTTTTCATCCAAACTCAATGCGTTGAAACAAAAATCTTGGCAGTACTCAAACGCCCGATAAAAGGTGAAAACCTTTCTTGTCAACAGTAAATCATGATGCTTTTGGGTTTCAATCTTCCGGTGGTCGTCCTGTTGCCTTTCGTTGGCGCCATCGCCGCCGCCTGGGTATCTCGGGGAAGCCGTCTTGCATCGGCGTGGACCGCAGCGGTCGTCACCCTTCTGGCTATGGCGTTATTGGCCCCTGCGGTCAGGTTGCCGTTTCAGGGTGAGACACTGATTCAAAGCTGGTCATGGATCCCGAGTATTGGACTGACCTTTTCGTTTCGCCTGGACGGCCTGGCGCTGTTGTTTGCGCTGCTCATTCTCGTTATCGGCCTGCTGGTCATCGGTTACGCGCGTTACTACCTTTCTCCGAAAGACTGCATGGGCCGCTTTTTCGCCTATCTGCTGATGTTCATGGGCTCCATGCTGGGGGTGGTGCTGTCGGAAAACCTGATTCAGCTGGTGGTTTTCTGGGAGCTGACCTCGCTGACATCATTCCTGCTGATCAGTTACTGGCGACGTCGGCAGGATGCCCGCCAGGGAGCGCGCATGGCCCTGGCGATTACCGGCGCCGGCGGATTGGCACTGCTTGCGGGGGTCTTGCTGCTCGGTCACGTGGCGGGCAGCTACAACCTGACGGAAGTGTTGGTGGCAGGTGATCGTGTGCGCGCCAGCGAGCTGTATCTGCCTGTTCTGGTTCTGATCCTGATTGGAGTATTCACCAAGTCGGCCCAGTTTCCGTTCCACTTCTGGCTTCCCCATGCAATGGCGGCGCCGACACCCGTTTCCGCCTACCTGCACTCTGCAACCATGGTCAAAGCGGGGATTTTCCTGCTGGCACGCTTTTTCCCGGTTTTGTCCGGTACTCCGGAATGGAGCTGGGTAGTAAGCAGCGCCGGGCTGGCTACCCTGGTAATCGGCGCCTACATCGCGCTGTTTCAGCATGATCTCAAAGGTCTGCTGGCCTATTCGACCATCAGCCATCTGGGGCTGATTACGCTGCTGTTCGGATTCGGCACCCACCTGGCAGCCGTTGCAGCGATATTCCATATCATCAACCATGCAACCTTCAAGGCCTCGTTGTTCATGGTGGCCGGAATTATCGATCATGAAACAGGCACGCGGGACATGCGCAGAATCAACGGTCTGTTCGGCTATATGCCGCATACGGCTGTGCTGGCAATGATCGCGGCCGCGGCGATGGCCGGTGTTCCTCTGTTGAACGGTTTTTTGAGCAAAGAGATGTTTTTCCAGGAGGCAATAACCGCGTCACAGATTTCCGCATGGGCGTGGGTGATTCCCGTATTGGTGTCGATTGCAGCGATCTTTTCGGTTGCCTATTCGTTACGCTTTATCCATGATGTTTTTTTCAACGGTAAGCCGGTCGGCCTGCCAAAAACCCCTCATGAACCTCCGCGTTTCATGAAAATCCCGGTCGATCTGTTGGTGATAGTATGCTTGTCGGTGGGCATTGTTCCCATGTATACCGTTGCTCCGATATTGCACGTTGCCGTTACGGGGACGTTGCAGGCCGATCCGCCGGAATACAGTCTGGCCATTTGGCATGGGATCAATCTGCCCCTGATGATGAGCATCCTGGCGTTGGTGGGGGGGGCGTTGGTTTATGCCGCACGCAAACAGTTGTTCGCTTGGCATGACGAGGGAGTGGCTCACTGGGATGCCCGCATCGTCTTCAATGCCATTTTGGGTGGCCTTGATCGTCTTGCCATTGGCGTGACGCGTGTTTTCGACAGGGGTTCGTTGCAGAATGCCGCTGTCTGGGTCATCGTCACGGCGCTGGCTGCCGGTTTCATTGGTTGGATGGGCATTCCCGCTCCCCTGCTCGGCACCCGGGAGCTGCTCCCGGTGGATGGTGTCAGCTTGGCCGTCATGGCGGTAATGATAGCTGCGAGCCTGATGACTGCCGTTTTACACCGGAGGCGGTTGGTTTCCCTGCTCATGCTCGGCGTGGTGGGATTGCTGGTTTCGCTGCTTTTCGTAAAATTTTCCGCTCCGGATCTTGCCCTGACCCAACTTTCCGTCGAGGTGGTCACTGTCGTTCTGCTGCTTTTGGCACTCTATTTCCTGCCGCAGTCCACCCCGGGGGAGCGGGACAGGGTGCGTATCGGCCGTGATATCGTCATCTCGGTTCTGGCAGGCGCCGCAGTGACCGTTCTCACGATGGGGGTGCTGACGAGGGATTTGACCTCCATTTCCGACTATTTTCTGCACAATGCCGTTCCCGGCGGCGGGGGAACCAACGTGGTCAATGTCATTCTGGTCGATTTCCGGGGAACGGATACCCTGGGTGAAATCGTCGTGTTGGCTCTGGCGGGCCTGGGAATCTACGCCATGCTGCGGGGAATGAAACTCCCGGCGCCCGACCGGGACAGTCTGGGGCGTCTGTGGAGCAGTGACATTCATCCCGAAATCATGCGAACGCATACACGCCTGCTGTTTCCGCTGATGCTGATGATCGCCGTCTACATTTTTCTAAGGGGGCACAACCTGCCCGGCGGTGGATTCATTGCCGGGCTGATTGCCGCGGTAGCAGTGATTGTCCAGTATCTCGCCAACGGCATCGCCTGGACCAGTAAGCGCCTCGGATTCGATATGCACTGGGTGATCGGGCTCGGGTTGCTGGTGGCAACGACGACCGGCCTGGTGGCAATGGGGCTGGGATACCCCTTCCTGACCTCCACGTTTACTTATCTGGACTGGCCGGTGGTGGGCAAGTTCGAGGTGGCCAGCGCAATCGCCTTTGATCTGGGTGTGTTCCTGGTCGTGGTGGGGGCCACTGTTCTGAGCCTGGTGGAGCTGGGCAAGTTGAGTGACTCGTCCCACAAGGCGGAGCAGCCAAAACGGCGGACGGGGAGCTGATGATGGAGTACTTGGTTTCCCTGTCCATCGGCGTGCTGACGGCAACGGGGGTCTTTTTGACACTGCGCGCGCGGACCTTTCCGGTGGTATTGGGATTGACCCTGCTTGCGTACGCGGTGAATCTTTTCCTGTTCTCCATGGGCCGCCTGACCATCGGTCTCCCCGCCATTATCGACAAAACGGCCAAAGCGGCACAATACAGCGACCCGTTGCCCCAGGCGCTGGTATTGACGGCTATTGTCATTGCGTTTGGAATGACGGCTTTCCTGATCGTACTGGCGCTCAAGGCGCGTGGGGAGCTGGCTTCAGACCATGTGGACGGGCTTGCTGACAACCAGCAGATAGCCGGCCAACAAAATATTGTCAAAAACAGCGATCCCGACAAGGGGGCGGCGGAATGAGCCACTTGACTGCCTGGCCTGTTTTCCTTCCCCTCATCACAGGATTCCTTCTTATCCTGCTTCGAGGGAAGGATATTTATTATCAACGTATCGTCAGCTTGGCGGCGGTCGCGGGGCTGGTTGCCCTTGCCGTCGCCTTGATGGCTGTCTCCTTGCCGGGGGAGTATCAGGTGTATTTGCTGGGTAACTGGACCGCGCCGTTTGGCATCGTGCTCGTTGCGGACAGGGCATCGGCGCTGATGGTGTCGATTACCGCTGTTCTGGCGCTGGCGGCGCTATGGTATGCCATTGCTTCGGATACAGACGAAAAAGGTCCCCATTTCCACGTACTGTACCAGCTGCAACTGTTTGGCCTGAACGGCGCATTCCTGACCGGAGATCTCTTCAATCTGTTTGTTTTCTTCGAGGTGCTGCTGCTGGCCTCCTACGGGCTGCTGCTTCACGGTGGTGGCCGCCTGCGGACCAGGGCGGGGTTACACTATGTGGTCATCAATCTGATCGGCTCCACCCTGTTTCTGTTTGCGGTTGGAACACTGTACGGCCTCCTGGGAACACTCAATATTGCGGATATGGCCGCCAGGATAGCCACGGCGCCGGGGAACAATCTGGGTCTGATTGCCGCTGCGGGCTTGTTGCTGCTGGTCGTATTCGGTGTGAAAGCCGCCATGTTCCCCCTCTATCTGTGGCTGCCTGGCGCATACGCCAACACCTCGGCGCCGGTGGCCGCCCTGTTCGCCATCATGACCAAGGTGGGAATCTATGCCATCATCCGGGTGCATGGGACCATTTTCGGGTCCGGGGCGGGTGAACTGGCCTACTATTACATGCCCTGGGTGCTGGGCCTCGGCCTGATGACGCTGACATTCGCCGCCTTGGGGGTCATGGCGGCCCGCAACCTGCGGGGGCAGATTGCCTACCTGGTTCTGGCCTCGGTTGCCACGCTGTTGATCGGTGTTGGCCTGAATGGTTCATCGGCCTTGAGTGCCACGCTTTACTACTTGATTCACTCAACGCTGATTGCGGGCGCAATGTTTTTGCTGGCGGATGTTATATTAAAAGGGCGCGGCGCATTTGAAGACCGTTTCGAAAGCGCGCCCGAGTTTCCGGATGCAGCCCTCGTTGGAGCTGTGTTTATGTTTGGCGCCGTCGCCATCACTGGAATGCCTCCATTGTCCGGCTTTTTTGGCAAGGTGCTCATCCTGAACGCCGCCCTGCAGCACGAATGGGTTGTGTGGGTTTTTGCCGTACTGCTGGGTGGGGGGCTGCTTACCATCGTTGCCATGGCGCGCACCGGCTCAACCATCTTTTACCGTACGCTGCCGGAAAACCCTTCACCGGCCGTCACGGCCGGCGAGCCGCTGAACCGCTATGCCTTCTTGGCGGTAATCGGGTTGTTTCTGGTCAGCCCGGTACTGGTGATCTGCGCGCAGCCCGTCACGGCATTTACGGCATCGGCTGCCGATCAGCTTCTCAACGGAACGGCTTACATTGAAGCGGTGCTGTCTGCTCCCGCAGTCAACCAGTCGATTGAAGAATGAGAGAGCCGGTGAAGAAGTTTTTTCCCCATCCTGTGCTCACCTTGGTCCTCTGGGGCGTTTGGTTGTTGCTGCACGATACAGTGGCGCCAGGACATCTCGTGCTGGGTTTCATTCTGGCATTCTCCATCTCCTTGTTGACATCCGGTTTCTGGGAGGAAAAGGTTTGTATAAGGGCGCCACTGATACTGCTCAGATTCTTGGGGATCGTGTTGTGGGACATTCTGGTCGCCAATGTAACCGTGGCTAAGCTGATCTTGGGAAGAAGCGGAAAACTGAAGCCCGGCTTTTTCTACGTGGAACTGGATATTCAGACCCCGGTGGGAATCAGCATACTGGCAAACACGATCTCACTTACTCCGGGAACCGTCTCTTGTGATCTGACGGAAGACAGAACCCGTCTGCTGGTGCATGCGCTTCATGTCGAAGACATCCCGGCCATGGTCAAGCAGATCAAGGAGCGTTATGAGGCTCCGCTGAAAGAGGTATTTACAGAGTGCTAGCAACCGCCCTACTGATAGCTTTCTCTCTGGTCATCCTGGCGTTACTGCTGAGTTTTATACGTTTGGCCATAGGACCGGATGTGCCCGACCGTATATTGGCGCTCGATACACTCTACATAAATGCGATCGCACTGTTGATACTTGCAGGGCTCCATTTTGGAAGCAGTCTTTACTTCGAGGCCGCCCTCTTGATCGCAGTGATGGGCTTCGTGGGCACTGTCGCCTTCAGCAAATACCTGCTTCGCGGCGACATTATGGAGTGATCCCGCTGCGGCTTCTGTCCAAACGGGTAGTTGAACAGGCTGGAAGAAAACAGGTTTGCCACCAACGTAACGGGTTGAATCCGTGAGACGCTACAACCCACTGGGAATTGCAGCTTCAGAAGGAAGAACAAACCGATGCTTGAATGGATCCTGTCCGCTTTGATCGTTATTGGCGCTTTTTTTACCCTGGTGGGATCCATAGGCCTGTATAAATTGCCTGACTTTTTCATGCGGCTGCATGGACCGACCAAAGCAACCACCCTGGGGGTGGGAGCCATACTGATCGCTTCGGTGCTTTATTTCAGCTTCACAACCAGTGATATCAGCCTGCACGAGGTGTTGATAACGTTGTTCTTGTTCATTACCGCCCCTATCAGTGCACACCTGATGGCCAAGGCGGCACTTCATATCAGATTGAAGCGTGTCGGGCGTACTCGCGAACCGGCCGACAATTGACCCGGTTACAAGTAGAGAGGTCATTGACCCGACAACGATATGTGTCGCATCAGGGTTTCAAGCACGGGCCGGAACAAGGTGCAGCTCGCAGGCAATGGTTGTTGGAGTATCCGGGGCGCCCCAATCGCTTTTGCTCCATAACCCGTGTGTATTCAGAATATCGAGAGGCAACTCAGTAGAGCCGGAGAAGTTTGAAAAATCTTTGACAATCCTTCAGCCTTCCGCCCTTGTGTGCCGATAGGGACTATATTGTAGTTACTGGCAATTGACCCAGCGGGTCGGAGAGAGGTTTCCTCAAAGATATTTGGGAAGGCTGTCCGCCATCGTATTGCCGCATCTCGCGGGGTTTTTTCTATGAACAAACGGTTCCATTTCCTCTTGGCCGCGCTGGCCCTGTCATTCGCCGGTGTCTCCATGGCCAACGTGCCGCCCCCTCCCGTCAATCAGAGCATCGGCTTTCCCGACGTGGTGATGAACGACCTCACCTGGGAGGCCTGCCTCGGTTGCCATGGTGATCCAACGGGGGCTCCGCTACCCGTGAAACGGGGCTATCTGCCCGATCGGCACCACCTACGGGTGGATACCCCCATCGAGGAGTACACCGCATCCCCCTATCCGGAAAAATCCCCGGACGGGACCCACCAGTGCCTCACCTGTCATCAGATCGACTGGGTCTCCGACCCTGACCGGCCGCTGGGCGGCTACTACGCCTTTGCCCAGGATCCCGGTAGCGCCGAGTTTCGCAATTGTCTGAATTGCCACCGACAGTGGTCGGGGGTGACATCGGTACACCACTTCACCCAGAAGGCCCAGGAGGCCAAGTGTCATCTCTGTCATGGCAACGTAATCAACGACCCCAACGACGACCACTACATTCCGGACAGCGGGATCGTGAACGTCACGCCCCGGCCCGGTCGCGGCAGCGGTGAGGTGGGGGAGACCGGTGAGAAACGGGGCGGCTGTCGATATTGTCACGGGGGCGGGGTGGATGATGTCACCGGCATCGAGGTACCGGTGAATGCCAGAGGCAATGCCAATAACGCCACCCATCACGGGACAGGCATCGGTATGGGAGGGACCAGCTCGGCGCACGATTGTCTGCTCTGCCACAACTGGGGCCTGGAGCCGGGCCCCCTCAACGGGCCGTACAATATTCGAGGCTGTGAGCGCTGCCACGGCATCAGTTCGCTGCACAACATCCAGTTCGATCCGGTCGGTGACGGGATCGTGCCGGGCGAGGAGCCCCCGTTCTACGGTCATGTGGGCAACAACCTGGATTGCCGGGGATGCCACGGGCCCAATCCCACCTTCCCGCAAGTACCCTATCCCGGCAACCCCGATTACGATCACCTGGGTGACGAGAGTGACTGCCTCGGCTGCCATCGCAACGGTGATTTCGCGGCCGGCATGCAGGCGGCCTCTGCGGGGGATGCGCCGGGGCCCACCTTCGGACCCGTGGTGCCCTATCTTTCCGGGATCAGCCGGAAACGGGTGGTGGCGGGGGAAGAGACCACGTTGACGCTCACCGGCACGGCCTTCTTTGCGGAAGGGGATCCCCTCGAGGTTCCGGTGAAGGTGGCGTTGTACTCCGCTGCCGGGGAGCGCACGGAGATCGTCCCTGCCGTGGTCACCCCCACCTTGCTGGAGTTCACGCTGCCGGCGCGGCTCGCCCCGGGCAGCTACGTGATAAAGGCGGTCAAGGGGGAGATGGGGAGCAACATCGTTCCCCTGGTGGTGCTTCCCGCGGTCTCCATCGAAAGGGTGCGTTGCGATGGGAAGCGGGTCACCATTACCGGTGAAGGTTTCCGCGAACACCTGGAGGCAGAGGGATCGGGCACCAGGGTCTTCGTCGGTGGGCAGGAAGAGGCGTGCCAAGTGGTGTCGTGGAGTGACCAGCGGATCGTGGCCGACTGCCCCTCACCCCAGGGGCGTTCCATCCGGGTGGAGAGTCTTTTCGCTGAGGTCACCGCTTCCGCCGCCTGCGGCGAAACAGCCGGCCGCCCCCGCTGGTGGGCCATCTGGAGCTGGTGGGATTCGTGGTCCTGGGGGCGGCGCTGAGTTTCAATAGTCAGTCTCTGCGCCGGCCAAGGGCCAGCAGCGACAGGAGGAGCAACGAGAGCAGCGAAGGAAGTCCCAAGGCGCCGCCGGAGCTGCGGTTTCCCCCGGCTGGCTGGTCTCCATCGGAACGCCCGGATTCGGGTTCCTCTGCTCCGCTGCCCTGGTTGCCGGTGCCGTCTTTGCCTCCACTCTCGTTGTCCCGGCTCCCGCCGTCACCATCGTCGCCGCCGTTGTTTCCGCTGTCGTTGTTGCTGTCACCACCCCCGTTCTCGCTGCCACCGGGGCCGTTTTCGTTCCCCGGTCCCTCTTCCGGTGCGCTTTCCCCCTTCTCGAAGGCGCCCAGGTCCGGTGCTCCGGCCACGGGCCGCGGTTGGCCATCCAGGGGGGGGCGGTATTCCATCGTCAAACGGTGCTCCTCGGGCAGCGCCGGGGCCAGCGGGCCTCCCCGGTCGATGGCCGGACTGCCGGCGGTGAGCCGGAAGTCGAGAGCAGCCGCATCGACGAAGCCGGGCGCCTCTCCCTCGATGATCTCCCCCACCCGCGCGATGGTACCAACGAACCCGCTCCCCTCGTGAGAGGGGACCCATCCCGCCTTGATCCAGTTGTTGTGCAGTGTCATCCGGCCGGATTCATCCAGCAGGGCGAACCGGTCTCCGGCCGCGGTGAGATGAAAGATGTTGTTGCGGACGTCGGCGCTCTCCTCGTTGGTGGAGAGCCGCAGCAGGGTGGTTTTTCCGGCGCGGGTGGAATAGAGAGTATTGTTGTAGAGGTAGAGCGTCCCCTTGCGATAGTCCCCTTCCGTGCCGCTGTCTCCCCCGTAATGCAGCACCTGCGGATTGCCACCGTCCCGCTCCACCAGGATGTTTCCATACACATAGGTTTCATGGTAGGCGGGATGCTCCACGAGAACCTTGCTGTCCTCGGCGTCCACCATGTCCAGCAGGCGGTTGCCTCCCTCGATCCAGTTGTAGCGCACCGTGAGGCCGGCCGAGCGGTCCTTCAGGTTGTTGCCGGTGGCTCCCGGCCGCAGCGGCCCGAAGCGGTTGAACTGATAGGTGATGTGGATGGCTGCGGTGTAGGCGTTGTGTTCGTAGTAACGGCCCACGATGCCATTGCCGTGGATGTGATTTTTTTCGATGAGGATGTTCCGGGTCTCCCCGTCGTAGGGGCCGATGAACAGTCCGTTTCCCGAGTCGTGCAGTTCGCAATCGCGGATGGTGAGATGGGCTGCCTTCTCCACATAGATGCTGGCGGCATTGCTTCGGTAGCTTTGGCGGCTGCCGTCGGCGGCGGTAAAGCGGTAGTCGGGATGGCCGGAGCGGATCTCCAGTCCCTCCACCACGATATGGGTGGGCACCTGGTCGGAGGCGGTGCCGATACTCAGCACCCCTCGATCCTCGTTCCAGAAGTCGAGCCCCGCCGGGGTGACGGCGTCCCGTCCATCGATCACGGGCCGTTGTCCCTGCGCTCCCCGGACGCCGGAGATGACGATGGGTCGATCGGCGGTGCCGCTGCTGCCGATGACCCATTTCTCCCGGTAGGGTTCCGGGCGATAGTGGATGAATACCCGATCGCCCGGCTCCAGCTTCGTCCACGGTACGCCGCCGATGTGGTCGATGGGTTGCCCCGGTCCGACGTGGAACTCCTCTGCGGCAAGAAGGTGCGTCCCTCCGAGCAGAATCAGGCCGAACAGGGCGTTTACGGTCGAGCGAAGGTGGAAGGGGTTTTTCATCTTGAAGCCGTCCTTGGTATTGATACCGAAATGTGCCGCGGGAAACCGCTTCCCTGCGGTACACCTGTCAGGGATGATAGCAGACTATATGCAGAGTCGTTCGCTGGCAGTGATGTCTGTCACACGATAAATGCCTGTTTGAGGTCAACCCGGGGAGGAAATGGGCTATTCTTTGCACTGGCTGTCGTCACTTTTGATACAGTCTTTCCAGGAGACAGAGCTATGGACAAGGCCGAACCCACTGCAGAGCAGTTTTCCAACCCCGTCGTTGCCTACCTGGCGGCGACTCGTCCCCCTTTCATTCTGGCCAGCGTCATCCCGATCCTTCTGGGTCTGGCTTTCATTTACTACCAGGGGAATCCCCTGAACGGGATTACCGCAGTATTGACGCTCATCGCCGGGATCCTGCTGCATGCCGGTGTGAATGTGCTGAATGATTACTATGACGCACTGAACGGAACCGACGAGGTGAACACCGACCGGCTATACCCTTTCACCGGCGGCAGCCGTTTCATCCAGAACGGGGTGTTGAGCCGGCAGGAGATGCTGGGCTTCGGCCTTGGTCTGATGCTTGCCGTGGTGATCATCGGTGCCTACCTGGTGGCCCAGGCGGGAAACGGGCTGTTCTGGCTTGGCGTTGCGGGCCTGCTGTTGGGGTGGGGGTACTCGGCGCCGCCGCTCCGCCTGAACAGCCGGGGTCTGGGTGAGCTGGCGGTATTGGTGGGTTTCGGCCTGATCCCTCTGGGGACCGGCTATGTGCAGACCGGGGATTTCTCCTGGCAGCTCCTGCTGGTGACGCTGCCCCTGGCATTGCTGACCACCAACCTGCTCTACATCAATCAATTTCCCGACCGCAAGGCGGATATCGCGGCCGGCAAGCTCCACTGGGTGGCCCGACTCCCGGTCCGTACCGCCCGTTGGGGATATCCGCTGATCGCCCTGCTGGCCTGGTCGATCCTGCCGGCCCTGATCCTTGCCGGCCTGTTGCCCCCTCTGGCCTTCATTGCTGCGCTTCCCGTGCTGCTCAGCATCAAAGCGGCACGTATCCTGCTGCGCCATGCGGATCAGCCGCAATGCCTGGAGCCGGCCATCCGGATGACCATCGTTGCGATGTTGGCGCACGGTGCGCTGCTCTCCCTGGCGCTGTTGCTCGGCCGCGGTGCGGGGGGATGAATGAAGGCAGGCCGATGACAGAAGGAGTACGGCGGCTCCGTCGTCGCCGGGGGTCATCGAGACCTGTCAGCGCTTCTCCTCCGGCACCTGGCTCGGCTTGCTGGTCTCGAGACTGGCTATGAAAGCGATGTTGAGGAGCAGGATCGTGGCGATCAGGATTCGGAGAGGGGCCTGTTCCACGAACAGGACGAGGGATGTGCCGCCCACCACCACGATGGATAGGATGGCCACCACCTTGGCTCTGGCGGGGATGGAGCGGTTCTCCTGCCAGTTTTTGATCAGCGGGCCGAACAGGCGGGTCTCCAGCAGGCGGGCGTGAAACCGGGGTGAGGAGCGGGCGAAGCAGGCCGCGGCCAGCAGCAGGAAGGGGGTGGTTGGCATCACCGGCAATATCAGACCGATGCCCCCCAGTCCGACGAACAGCATCCCCAATGTCACCAGCAGCGGTTTGGTCATTCAGGAAACCTCGCGCTTCAACGTCTCTCCTCAGTGCAAACAACAATGTTTGTATTTCTTTCCGCTGCCGCAGGGGCAGGGTTCGTTGCGCCCCACCTTGAGGGCCGGGGCATCCTCCTCCGCCATCTCGTTCAGCGCCAGATAGAGGGAGCGGCCGATGAGGGCATAGCTGGCCATTGCGTCGCCGAATATCTTGACCACCGTGCGGGCCATCTCTCCGGCAGTGACGGTTTTGGTGGAGGTCTCCCGGCGATAGGCCTCGGCCAGCCGGGGATCGGCAAAATAGCTCAACACCATTACGCAGGAGCCCAGTTCGTCATCCAGCTCCTCGGGCAGGCAGCTGTCCCACGTCTCGGACAACCAGCCGTGACCGCACATGAAACCCGCAGACCACTCCCCCAGTGGCGAGGTGAAGTTCTCTTCTGCCACCTCGGTCGGCTGGCACTCCTCCGGCAGGAACGGCCGTCCGCCGACCACCTGCTGATTGACGTCGTTGTACAGGGATATGATCTGCTGGAGGATGGCATTGGTCTCTTCGACGTCGGCATATCCGGGATCCTGATCGTCGAAAATCATGGGCAACCATTCCGAGGGTTGGACCAGATCGGGAGAGCAGGCGATGGAGAACAGGAACCCGCACAGTTCATGATAGCTCATGGTGCCGGCGGGGCGGGCGGGTGAAGCGAGAAACTCCTGCAAATTTTGGGACATCTCGTTTGCCTCAAGATTCCTGGATCGGTTGCCGACTCTCTTCGATAGGGATGACCTGCCTGGTAGCGCCATCGCGATACCGGGCTCTCCTCTCGGTGCGGGGACCGATGAGGCCCCGTTTCCTAATAGAATAGTAAAAAACGGTGCCTTTGACGAATCACCCTGCTCCAGGATGGAGGCGGAGGGCGGAACTGGGGTAAGATGGCGCTCCAGCCCGGATGTTTCACCCGGGAGCGTGGCAACGGTAGCGGGAGGCTGGTGCGAGGGCGCATTCGGTGCCCCTGGCGACACTTTGCTCTTTGCTCGTGCCCCGGGTATTTCACTTGGTACATATCACGGAGATTCCACGGAAAGCGGAGGCGCATGCCATGGGAACAGAGATGACGGAAGATGACAGCTTGATGCCAAAGTGGGACGTGGCCCTCGAAGCGTTGCTGGCCGAGGAGTTCGAGGAGCGGGGAGTGGAGATGCGGATCGCGGATTTTCAGCGTCTGGCCCGGGAGTATGGTATCCGTTTCGACGACATCGTCGATACCCTGTTCCGCATGTGTATCGAGGGGGCATGGGGTTATCGTGATGCCAACGGCCAGGAGCGTACCCTCACCCAGGAGGACTACGATCGGTTGTTCGTCAGGGGGCGCACCCGGGAAAAGGATATGGCGGAGTACGACGGCAGCTGGTTTCTCATCGTGCCGCCCGCCTGAGCCGATCCCCTCTCCGTCGATTGTGTCCTCCGGGCAGCTGTTCCCGGTAGCGGCGCAGAAAGTAGTCGATGGTCTCCAGCCGGATCTTGATGGAACCGGCGGAGCGGTTTTCGTCCAGGTCCCGGAAGGCGAAGAAGGGGGTGCCGCTCTGTTCGATGATCTGCTCGATCAGGTTGTAGATGGGCGCATCGTGGCCGCACTTGAAACTGGACAGCTCCAGGCCGATGAGTAACGGATGGCGGGCCACATACTTGGCCGCCCAGATCTTGCGGTTGCTGTTCTCGGAATAGGAATTCCGCCACACATCGCCGATCTCGCGGGCGTCCCGCACCAGGCCGGCGCGGATCTCCTCTCCGAACAGGGAATCCAGTATCTCTTCGTCCAGCGGCAGGCTGTCGATGGTCAGCACGGGATAGCCCAGCTGCTGCAGCTCCGCCAGGATTTGATGATTGAGTCCAGGATCGTTGTGATAGGGACGTCCCAGCAGGACGATACCCAGCCGTCTTTCTCTCTCCAGCCGCTCCAGTATCTCCCGTCCCCTGTCACGCAATTCGGTGCCGAACCGCTCCAGCGCCGCCCAGCCGGCGGCACAGGCGCGCTGGTTCTCGCCGCGGCTCAGCTGCAGGAGGGGGCCGAAGGTCTGCCACATCTGGCGTTTCAGCAGCTCCGGCTCGGCAAAGGAGAGGAAGGGGCTGACGAGACGGACGCCCAGCTGGGTGAAACGATCCTCATCCTTGCAGAAGGCCGCCCGTACCGACTCCGGTGTGGCGGTTGCCGTCGGGCAGGCGGTGGAGTCCTGGGTGTGCCGCAGCGGCGTGGGGAGGCTGGCGATCTTGGGAAACAGGATCCAGTCCAGCGGTTTGCGCCGGTGTTTCCTCTCCATCAGGTTGTGCAGATGGGCGATGGCCACCTTGCTGGGGAAACAGGGGTCGATGGCCCCCCGCTTGGCCCCTTCCTTGTACAGCGCATCGCTGGTGAAATCGCTGAACACCAGATTGCGGTGGGGGATACCGAGGCTGCCCAGATAGGCGCTGAAGAAGGGCGCCAGGGAATAGAGGTTCAGCACCCGGGGGATGCCGATGCGCAACCGGCCGCGATCCGGTCCGCGACGGAAGAGGCCCAGGCCCTTGCCGGTCGCAGGGGAGGGCCGGAAGTCCCCCCAGGCGCGCCGTGCGGCCCAGGCGGAGAGATCCGGGTTGGCGCGCTTGAGCTGTTTGTGCCGGGCATTGATTTGGCGGACGTCGTCCAGCGCCTCCGCTTGCCCCTTTTCGCAGGATGCATTGATGAAACGCCGCCTGAGCGGCTCTTCCGCCACCAGGGTGAGGGGGCTCTTCGGCGCCGGCTTGCGGGGCAGCTCCACATCCACGAAGGTGCGTAGGCATTTGCTCTTGCAGAAGTCACAGCGGGTGGATTCGTCCCGCCGGGTCTGATAGGTGAGGTTGGCCAGTGCCTCGAAGCCGATGAACGGCGTTGCCTCTCCCGGCCGATATACCCGGATCGCCTCCAAGGCGGCGCCGATGGCACCGGATTCACCGGTGAAGCGATGCACGGAGACGCGAGGCTCGATACCGCTGCCCCGGAATCGCTCCTGGATGAAATCCAGTTGCGCCTTCACCGCGGCGAGGTTGCGCTGGGTGCCCCCTTGCAACACGAAATGGCGTCCCAGAATGGCAAGGTTGGGCAACTTGGCCACGTAGTGCCAGATATTCTTCGGCAGCACCGCCGCCAGCCCGGCCAGGATCTCGTGGGGCTCCCATCCCTGGCGCTGGAAATCGACGATCTCCGCCTGCAGGAATACCGCGCAACCATAGCTGAACTCGGGGTAGGCGCGTGCCCGGAAGGCCTGTTCCGCATACTGTTCGATGGGGAAACCGAATCCCTGGCAGCTGCTCTGCAGAAAATAGCCGTTGCCGGCGGAGCACTGGGTGTTGAGCTTGAACTCCTTGACCGTCCCCTCCTTGAGAAAGATCAGTTTGATGTCCTGACCGCCCACGTCGCAGATCACGTCCACGTCGCCATGGAAATGCAGTGCGCTCTGGGTATGGGCCACCGTCTCCACCACCGCCGTGTCGCAGCAGAGCAGTTCCCGCAGGATATCCTTCGCGTAACCGGTGGTTCCCACCCCCAGGATCTCCAGCTCCGCACCCTGTTCCTCCACGTGGCGGCGCAGCTCCGCGACCCGTCGCTGGGTATCCTCGATGGGGTTCCCTTTCGACAGACCGTAAGCGGTGGCCAGCACCTCCCCGTCCGGGGAGAGCAGCGCCGCCTTGGTGGAGGTGGAGCCGGAATCGATACCGAGGAAGGCCCGGATCTTCTCTCCGGGGCGGAAGGTGGCAGGCCGAAACGGTTCGGGCCGATATGCCTTGAGAAAGCGGTGCAGCTCCAGCTCGCTCTCCACCAGCCCGCGGGAAGAGGCCTTCTTGCGCATCTTCCTCCCGGAACCGGTGCCGAGATACTGCCGCAGCGGTTCGATGCCGCGATAGGTTCCCTTGAGCTCCGGCTGCTGCCGGCTGAACTCGATGGCGCCGATGGCGGCGAAGAAGTGGGCGTCGTCGGGAGTGTGCAGCAGCTCGGCGGGGGAGGTTCCGGCCGGCAGCTCCACCCCGCGCTCCTCCCAGAGCTTCTGCAGGTTGTGCTGCCAGGCCTCCCGCAGACCGCGGAGAAAGGTGTTGGGTCCACCCAGCAGCAGTACCGGCGGCAGCAGGACGTTGCCCCGGGTGAGCACCGCCAGGTTCTGCTGCACGATGGCGTCGAACAGGGAGGCCATCAGCTCCTCCGCCGGTACCCCCAGTTTCTGCAAGCTGTTGATGTCGCTCTCGGCGAACACGCCGCATTTGCCCGCTACCGGGTGGAGCTTGATGCCCTCGTAAGGCATTTCGCCGAGCCGGTCGGCGGGCAGGTTGAGCTTGGCGGCAATCTTGTCCAGTACGGCGCCGGTGCCCCCGGCGCACTTGTCGTTCATGGTGCAGATCTTGCGCTTCTGGCCGCTGGCGGGATCCTCCCGGAAGAGGATGATCTTGGCGTCCTGGCCACCGAGTTCGATTACCGAACGGGTAGCGGGGTGGAGCTTCTCCACCGCCAGCGAGACCGCGTTGACCTCCTGGACGAAACGAGCCCCCAGCAGTTCGGCGAGCATGCCGCCGCCGGAGCCGGTGATACTGATTTGCAGCTCTTCGGCGCGCGAAAGAGGGAGCGCCTCTTCGACCGCCTGCAGGAACGCCAGCACCTGGCGGCCCTGCTTGCCGTCATGGCGCTCGTAGCGCTTCCAGACGACATGGCCGTTCTCGGCCTCCACCACCACCGCCTTGACGGTGGTGGAGCCCACGTCCAGCCCCATCTGCCAACGGATCATGGTCGTTGGTCCATGAGCGCGGCGATCTCCTTGACGAAGTTCGCCGCGCTGCCCGCCAGACGGCTGCCGTCGGGCCGCTTGTAGAGCGCCCGGTTCTGCTCCGGATGGGTCTCGAGGAAGGCTTCGATCTCCTCCAGACTCCGGCCGCTCTCCTCGAGCACCGCCGTGAACTCGTCCCGGGCCTTGCGATGCGCCTCTCCCAGCGCCATCTGCACCCGGCTGTGGGCGTTGATTTCGCCATCCCCAGAGGTCTCTATGGGCAGAAAGATCATCTCCGGGTAATCGGAGACCACGGCGGCCATGGCGCCATCCGACTGGGTGGAGGGCATGCAGCCGAACGGTTTGAGAGAGAGGACCATGTGACACTCGTGGTTCTGTACCGCGTGGATGCTCTTGGCCACCTCCAGATGGCCCTCGCCTCCGGTGATGCGGGAGTGGTAGTAGGGGTGTCCCAGTCGGGCCAGTTCCTCCATGTCGACCGGCCGCTTGATGGTGCCCCCGAGCGCCTCGCCGAAGCGACGGTAGGCGCGCAGGAAGAGCCGTTCGCCGAGGGTGATGAATGCCATCCGGTAGAGATAGCGCAGCGGGTTGCGATGCCCCTTGATCCCGAATCGTTCGCGATAGGCGGCCTTGATGTCCCAGAAGATGTAGAGCAGCCAGACCGAGACCGGGGAGATACGCACCTCCGCCCCCTCGCTCTCGAGAAAACGGAACATGTTGAAATTACCGTCCCCCTCGGTGAGCTGGGCCCAGAACTCGCCGGTGATTTGCACTACCGGCTTGACCCGGGTCCGGTCCACCTCGATGCGGGAGAGGATCTCGCGGCACCTCTCCAGCGCCGTGATCAGCCGGGGAGAGGCTACGAAGCGGTTCAGCTTGCGGCGGGTCGCCAGGATCCTTCCCAGCAGTGGAAGGGAGTCCCAGGGAGTTCTCGGGGGCTCGGGATCCTGTTCGCGCAGGGCCCGATAGAGAACCGCGGCACACTCCTCGAGGGCACGGTCGGTGGCTCCTTGCTCTTTTTCATAGGGGCGGATCTGGTAGCCCAACTCGTTGAGCAGGTCGCCCAGCATGACGCTGTGGATGATCGACAGGTAGAAGTCGAAATCGGTCCGCAGCCCCGCCTCCAGCCCGCCATCCTCCTCGTAACCTTCCGTCTGCTGGAAGATCAGCACCCGGAAACCGTCGAAGCCGGCGTTGCGCAGGGCGTTGTGGTATTCCGCCTCGTACATGCCGAAGCGGCAGGGGCCGCAACTGCCGGCGGTGAGAAAGACGTAGTTGTCGATGATCTCCTGGCGGCTCAGGCCGGACGCCTGCAGCTCCTGCAGGTACTTGACCAGATTGCCCACGGTGAAATAGGTGGGGTTGCACTGTCCGTTGTTGCTGTACTCCTTGCCGGTCTGCAGGGCCGCCAGATCGGGGGTCGGCAAGTGCTCACATCGATAGCCGAGGTTCTCCAGGCTGGCCTTGAGCAGCTGTTCGTGCTTCAGCGTGAGCCCACCGAACAGCAGCGTGGTGGAGGTGCGTTCGGCGGCGGTGTAGGGACGAGGAGGGGTGCGGCGGAACGGTCCCTCTCCTGGCGGGATCTCCTCGCTCTGGAATAGCTGTCCCGCGCTTTGGCAAAAACCGCTACAATCGTCCATCGTTCCGTCCTATACGATAACGGCGCATTGTCCCGGAAGAGAAAGACTATGTTTGCCCGTGGAGTGTGTCAAGGCGGCCGGTTCACAAATGCAGACAGGAGAGTGGAGCCATGAAGCGAGTGGGAGCCCATGTGAGCATCGCCGGCGGAGTGCAGAATGCGCCGCTGAACGCCCGGAAGATCGGGGCGAAGGCGTTTGCCATGTTTACCAAGAATCAGCGCCAGTGGCATGCCAAACCCTATACCGAGGAGCAGATCGAGCAGTTCCGGGCCAACATGGAGGAGTGCGGATTTCGTCCCCAGGACGTGTTGCCTCACGACAGCTATCTGATCAATCTGGGACATCCGGAGCCGGAGGCACGCGCCAAGTCGCTGAAGGCCTTCATCGACGAGCTGCACCGTTGTCATCAGCTGGGGCTCGTCTACCTCAACTTCCATCCCGGAAGCCACCTGCGCAAGATCGATGAAGAGACCTGCCTGGATCTGATTGCCGACTCCATCAATCGGGCGCTCGAACAGACCACGGGGGTGACGGCGGTGATCGAGAACACCGCCGGACAGGGATCGAATCTGGGCTATCGTTTCGAGCACCTTGCCTACCTGATCGAGCGGGTGGAAGACCGCTCCCGGGTCGGTGTCTGTCTGGATACCTGTCACACCTTTACCGCTGGTTACGACCTTCGTACCCGCGAGACCTACGAGGAGACCATGCGCAGCTTCGACGAGATCGTCGGCTTTTCCTATCTCAGGGGAATGCATCTCAACGACTCCAAGGTGGAGCTGGGTAGCCGGGTGGATCGCCATGAGAACCTGGGGAAGGGCAAGCTGGGGCTGGAGCCGTTTCGTTTCATCATGCAGGACGAACGCATGGAGGAGATGCCGCTGGTCCTGGAGACCATTGACGACGAACTATGGCCGGAGGAGATTCGATTGCTCTACAGCTTCGTGGAGGAGTGAGGGTGCATGGAAGGGTCGTTGGACAAAAAAAGGGCCGCCGGGGGGCGGCGGCCAAAACTATCAACAAGATAGTGTCCACAATCCCTGTGCCCAGATATTATTGGTTTTGCCGGCTCGCGTCGCCAGCCTGCTTTGTGACAACTATGTAAATCATCGGGAGCCCGCTGGGCTCAGTAAGTGCTTACTCACTCATGCTGTTTGGTGGCAGGGTTCCGACTCGATGGGGAGCGGAGGGAAGCGCCTGCACCACTCTTGCCACCGCCTGGCGCAAGGCGGAGACGGCCGCTGCCCTTCCCGCCAATCCCGCATGGTGAGCCACTGCCGCCCAATCCCGGTCTTGCAGGACCCGCAGGATCAGCAGATCCCGTTCCACAGTGGAAAGTGAGGGGCGTTCCCTTTCTCCTGTGAGCATGGCATAGACCAGCTTCCCGATGGCGTGGGCGCACATCTCGTAGCCACGGCTGCCGAAGGTGAAGGAGACGATGTCCAGCCACGCCGCCTCCTCCGGCGTGGGGTGCGGGGCGGGCGGCAGATTTTCCAGCAGCCGGGCTACCGTCTCGGGCTCCAGGTGGCGCAGCGGCCCGTGGAGCAGGGTCGGCAGCCGTTCCCGGAAACGGTCTCGTATCTGCCGGGTCAGCCGTTCTCCCGCCGGGCTCGAGGGATGGAGCAGAAATGCGGCGTGGTGGCCGCTGCTCGCCTCGGCGCGCAGACCCAGGTGGACGACGGAAAAGCCCACCCGATACCAGAATGCCAGCAGTTCGGGAGTGGCACCGAAACTGGTGCCCACGGCGTCCACCCCTCTGTCGCCGAAGTGGCGGGTGAGCTCCCTCACCAGCCTGCTGCCAAGCCCCCGACGGCGCGCTGCGGGGTGTACCGCCAGCCGCATGATGCGTGCATAACGAAGTGGTGCCGCCTCCGGGAAGCCGGCGTGCGCCGCCAGGGATTGCGGCAGCAGGTGTCCTTTCACCCGCCGTCGCCCCAGCCAGACCGCACGGGCCAGATCCTCGTCCAGCCCTCCCTCTTCCAACACCAGCGCGGCGGCTGCGACGTGGCCGCGGTGAAGCAGGGCGTGGACGGAAAGGGTGGGACCATCCAGCAGGTTACGCAGATCGGAGGGGCGGGTCCGATAGTGGGACAGAACCAGCAGGCCGAACAGCTCCCGCAGCAGGGAGTCGTCGGCCAGCAGCCTCTCCCGTGGCAGCACCACCGCCTCGCATCGATGGACGGACAGGTCCGCCATCGTTTCGTCCGGCGCCGCGGAGGCATCCAGCAGCAGGGCGTGAAAACCGAATCGTTCCACCGGATCGCCGTTCCCCCAGCGAACGGGGGAGACGAGCTGCAAGCTGCGCCATTCCGGCGTCAGGCGCTCGAGCGTCTCCCGGAAACGGATGGCGAAGCCGCGGCCGGTTCCTTCGTAGCCGTGGACGGTGGTGGAGAACACGATCCGGGAGTGGCGTTGCAGCAACGTCGTGAGCAGAGGCACCGGAATGGCTGCGGCCTCGTCAACCAGCAGCAGATCCGCTGCCGCTCCCTCCCGGCAGAGGCGGTCCGGGGGTTCGAACCGGATCCACCCTCCTCGCCACCGTATCATACCAGGGGTGCCGACCGCCCCCGGCAGCAGCTGTTCGGCCTGCCGGAAGAGCACCGCCACGGCGTCCCGTCGGGGGGCGGTCACCAGGATTTGCCGCTTTCCCTCTCGTAACAGCCGGGCGGCGGCGAAACCCAGCGCCGCGGACTTGCCTCGTCCCCGATCGGCGGTCAGTACCAGCGGCCGGCGACGATGTCCGAGAGCCACGCGGCAAATGGCATCCACTGCGCGCCGCTGATCCCCGGTCGGGCGAAGCGTCTCCCCGGGAGCCGCCGGGGGTGCTGGCAACTCGGGGAGAGAATCCCCGGGCCGGAATAGTCGGGCGCAGTCCGACGTGGAGACGATCCCGGCCAGTCGTCGCAGAAACGGGCTGCCGAGTCCTTCCGGCCGGTACGGCCACGGGGTGAAGCGCTCCAGGGCCGCATCGGGACGGGTGTCCCATTGCTCCAGGGGGGGCGTCAGCAGCAGTACCGATCCTCCGCCACGGACTCCGCCCAGGGCGGCGCCAAAGGCGTCGGCATCGAATCCTCTCCAGGCATCGAATACCAGCGCCTGCCATTCACTGCCCAGCCAGGAGGCGATCTTCCCGGCAGGGATCACCCGGCCGAATGCCGGAGAGCCGCTCCCCACCCAAAGCACCCGGCTGTAGCCACGATGGGCCAGCCTTTCGCATGCGGTGGCCCGGCACCATTCGGCATCACCACAGAGCAGGAAGAGATGGCGGTGGAGATCGTTCACTTGCCGGGGATGCATGACGAACCGGGTGCACGCTAATCGGACAGGACCCGATGGCTTTCGTCGAGAATGAAATCGAGGAAGGTCTGCGCAACCAGTGACAGCCGTTTTCCCTTCTGGTGTACCGCATACCAGCGCCGCTTGATGGGAAACCCCTGTACGTCCAATACCACCAGCTTTCCGGCATTCAACTCGAGCCGCAGGCTGTGCAGGGAGATGACGGCGATGCCGAGCCCGGCCAGCACCGCCTGTTTGATGGCCTCGGAGCTGCCGAGCTCCATGTAGGGTTCCACCCGAAGTCCCTTCTGTTCCAGCAGCCGGTGGAAGGCCATACGGGTACCGGAGCCTACCTCGCGGCCGATGAAGCGCTCCTGGATCACCTCTTCCAGCGGCAGATTCTTCCGGCTCGCGAGCGGGTGATCGGGCGGGGCGATGAAACCGAGGATATTCTCCAGGAAGGGGTAACTCACCAGCCGGTCGGTATCCTCCGGTATCTGTCCCATGACCACGAAGTCGTCTTCGTTGCCCATCAGCCGTTCCATCACCCGCGCGCGGTTGGTGAATTTCAGCCTGGGCTCGACGGTGGGGTGCTGCTGCAGGAAATGGCCCAAGAGGTGCGGCATGAAATATTTTCCGGTGGTGACGACAGAGAGCTGCAAGGGGCCGGAAATCTCGCCCTTCAGCGCTTCGATTTCGCTTTTCAGTCGGGCCAGGCGACCCAGCGTATCGCCGGCCGCCTCATACACTACCTTGCCGGCCGTGGTGGGAAAGATTTGCTTTCCTACCTGTTCCAGCAGCGGAAGTCCCAGTTGCTCCTCCAGCCGCTTTATCTGGATGGAGACCGCTGGCTGGGTGAGATGCATCTCTTCCGCGGTACGGGTGAAGCTGCCGTTTCTCACCACCGCCTCGAACAGCCTGAGTTGTTGCAATGTCAGGTGCATGGGGGTGTCCATTTACATTTGTTAATGCAGATGATAACAAGGATTAATTTTTTTTTGAAACCCGGCGAGGCTATAGTTTGCTGCACCGTATGTACGGGCTCCGGCTTGAAGGCCGGGGTGGAAGGAGGCGCCGGGGAGGAGGTAACCCCCCAGGCCCGGAATTCAATGACAAGTGAGGATTAGCAATGGCTGAAAAGACCTACAATGCGGGCGTCAAAGAGTACCGCGAAACCTACTGGGATCCCAACTATACGCCGAGAGACAGCGACATTCTGGCCTGTTTCAAGGTTGTGCCACAGCCCGGTGTGCCGCGTGAAGAGGCCGCTGCCGCGGTATGCGCCGAGTCTTCCACCGCCACCTGGACCACCGTCTGGACCGACCTGCTGACCGACCTGGACTATTACAAGGGCCGGGCGTATGCCATCGAGGACGTGCCGGGTGACGACGAGGCGTTCTACGCCTTCATCGCCTATCCCATGGGACTGTTCGAAGAGGGTTCCGTGGTCAATGTGTTCACCTCCCTGGTGGGCAACGTGTTCGGGTTCAAGGCGGTGCGTATGCTGCGTCTGGAAGACGTGCGCTTCCCCCTCTGGTTCGTGACCACCTGCCCGGGGCCGCCCCATGGCATCCAGGTGGAGCGCGACAAGCTGGACAAATATGGCCGTCCGCTGCTGGGCTGTACCATCAAGCCCAAGCTGGGGCTGTCGGCCAAGAACTACGGCCGTGCCGTCTATGAGTGCCTGCGCGGCGGTCTGGACTTCACCAAGGACGACGAGAACGTCAACTCCCAGCCCTTCATGCGCTGGCGGGATCGCTTCCTGTTCGTGCAGGAGGCCATCGAGAAGGCCGAGGCGGAGACCGGCGAGCGGAAGGGGCACTATCTGAACGTCACCGCTCCCGATGTGGAGGAGATGTACAAGCGCGCCGAGTTCGCCAAGGAGGTCGGCTCCCGTATCATCATGTCCGACTACCTGACCCTGGGCTGGGCGGCGCACCAGAGCCTCTCCAAGTGGTGCCGAGACAACGGCATGCTGCTGCACGTCCACCGCGCCATGCACGGTGTCATCGACCGTAATCCCAAGCACGGTATCAACTTCCGCGTGCTGGCCAAGCTGCTGCGTCTGCTGGGTGGCGATCACCTGCACTCCGGCACCGTGGTGGGCAAGCTGGAGGGTGACCGCGAGGCGACCCTGGGCTGGATCGACCTGATGCGTGAGCGCTATGTGAAGGAGGACCGCTCCCGCGGCCTGTTCTTCGATCAGGATTGGGGACATATGCCCGGTGTCCTGCCGGTGGCCTCCGGTGGCATCCATGTCTGGCACATGCCGGCGCTGGTCTCCATTTTCGGTGACGACGCCTGCCTGCAGTTCGGTGGCGGTACCATCGGTCATCCGTGGGGCAACGCGGCCGGCGCTGCGGCCAACCGTGTGGCGCTGGAGGCCTGTGTCCAGGCGCGCAACGAGGGTCGCGAACTCGAGAAGGAGGGCAAGGACATCCTCACCAACGCCGCCAAGCACAGCCCCGAGCTGAAGATGGCGATGGAGACCTGGAAGGAGATCAAGTTCGAGTTCGAAACCGTGGACAAGCTGGACGTGGCGCACAAGTAAGCGTTTGCGCTCTCCAGATTTGAACAACCGAAATCTTTGAGGAAACGATCATGAGTGAAGTGAGTGATTATTCATCCCGGCTGTCGGATCCCCGCAGCCGCAAGCTGGGCACCTTCTCCTATCTCACCCAGATGGACGGTGACCAGCTGCGCAAGCAGGTTCAGTACATCGTGGACCAGGGGTGGAACCCGGCCATCGAGCACACCGAGCCGGAGTACGCCTCCAGCCACTACTGGTACATGTGGAAGCTGCCCATGTTCGGCGAGACCGACGTGGACCGGATCCTGGAGGAGATCGAGCTGTGCAAGAAGGCCAATCCGGGCAACCACGTGCGCCTGATTGGTTACGACAACTACAAGCAGTCCCAAGGGGCCAACATGGTTGTCTATCAGGCACCGCTGGATGAAAAGCGGGAAGAGCGGATGGAGATCGCCTCCGCAGTGAACGCCTACGGGATGGTTCACAAGTAATCTCTTTTCGAGCGGCAAGGCGGGCCGCCGCTGTGCGGCCCGTCCTCTCCGGAAGGAGGTTTTGCTGAGGTTCGGCCGACGATGCCCGGGCCTCACCAAAGCTTCCCCGCAATGATTCGCTGTCAAACCAGCATGAGGTGACCATCATGACTGATGTCAACAAAGAAGATTTCCTGATCGAACAAGAGCCCTACTATCGTCCCGTTGCCGATGAGGTCGAGCGCTATCAAGCCGCCTATGACGTACGGATGCCGGTGATGCTCAAGGGGCCCACCGGCTGCGGCAAGTCCCGTTTCGTGGAGTATATGGCCTGGAAGCTGCAGAAGCCGCTCATCACCGTGGCGTGTAACGAGGACATGACCGCTTCCGATCTGGTGGGCCGCTTCCTGCTCGATATCAACGGCACCAAATGGCAGGATGGGCCGTTGACCATCGCGGCACGCATCGGCGCCATCTGTTATCTGGACGAGGTGGTGGAGGCGCGGCAGGACACCACCGTGGTGATCCATCCGCTCACCGACCACCGCCGCGAGCTGCCGCTGGAGAAGAAGGGAGAGCTGGTCAAGGCGCACCCCGACTTTCAGATCGTCATCTCCTACAATCCCGGCTATCAGTCGATGATGAAGGATCTCAAGCAGTCCACCAAACAGCGTTTCGGTGCCATGTCCTTCGACTATCCCGAGGCGGAGGTGGAGAAGGAGATCATCGCCCACGAGGCGGGGGTGGACATTGCCACCGCGGAGAAGCTGGTGCAGGTGGCGCAGCGCTCCCGCAATCTCAAGGGACATGGACTGGACGAAGGGATGTCCACCCGGCTGCTGATCTATGCCGGACAGCTCATCGCCCAGGGCATTCCGGCGGCCAACGCCTGCCAGATGGCGCTGGTGGAGCCGCTCACCGACGATCCCGACATGCGCGACACGCTAGAGGCTGCGGTCAGCACCTTCTTTGGTTGAGGGGCCGGATTCCGCGTCCTGTGTTGCTGAACCGTCAACCGTGAGGAACAGATCATGAGCGTCAATCTCGACGATTACCGTGAGGAGTTGATCGGCGCCGCCCCCGAGCTGGCGGATACGCTGGAGGCCACCTTCCACGAGGCGGCGCGCCTGATGTCCCCCTCCGGTCTGAGCGATTATCTCGATGGCGCGCGGGGGATGGTCAGCCTGCGCAAGGGACCGGCGCTGCTCACCGCCTGGCTGGACGAGGTGCCACAGGTGGTGCGCGAGTGCGGGGAAGATGTCATTCGGGACGTTGCCGCCGCGGTACTCAAGCTCTCCTCCATGGTCTCCGGGGAGGTGCTGGTGCTGATGCTCTCCACCCTGCCCACTGCGGCCCGGCGACTGGGGGATCCGGACCTGCTGCGCGCCTACCTCCAGTTGCTGCATCGCCTGTCGGCCAAGGCCCCCCGCGGACTGCGCCCCATGCTGGGGGTGCTGGACGAGCTGCTTTCCAAACTGACCTTGAGCGGTCTGCGCCGCTGGGTGGATTTCGGTGCCGAGGCCTATCGCCGGGATCTGCCGAAGCAGGCGGCCTACTTCGGTCTGGAGAGCGAAGATTCCAAGGCGGTCCTGCAACAGGAGCGCAAGGGAACGCTGTTCATCGACGAGCAGCGGCGGCTCAATTTCTACCTGCGGGCGTTCTGGGGCAGGGATTTCTTCCTGCGCCCCTCCGCAGCCGACTATCTCGGGTTCCGTCCGTTCATCCAGGGCTACGCCATGCACCTGCCGGATGCCGTGGACGACATGGGGCCCGTTTCCGGTCATGAGTTCTATCGGGCCATGGGGGCCCACATGGCGTCGCACATGGTCTATACCCCGGAGCCGCTGAATGCCGAAGCGATGTCGCCGGCGCAGCAGTATTTCATCGGGATGTTCGAGGACGCCCGGGTGGAGTACTGTGCGGCCAGCGAGTTTCCCGGGATGAAGGGGCTGTGGCAGGCGTTGATGACCCTGCCGGGCGAGCGCAGCCATGAACATGAAAGCATGGCGTTGCTGGAAAGGACAGCGTTGGCCCTGCTGGATGCCACCGAGAAGACGGGAGACCAGGAGGTGGACCGGCTGGTGGAGCGGTTCCATACCAACATCGCCAACAACCGGGACAACATTCATTTCTCCATCGACCTGGGTCTGGATCTGTTCAATCTGCTCAACGCCCGTCGTGCGGTGCCCAGTCTGCGCATCCTGGAGGGGCTGAATGTTCCCTATCGGGACGACAACCGGTTCATCTGGTCGGCCGAGGAGTTCAGCTGGGAGCAGAGCACCGCCTATCTGCCCGAGAGCCAGCGCCAGGTGCGCAAGCATGTGAGCGTCATGGAGATGGTCAATGAGGTGGAGGTGGAGACCGCCGGTGACGACGCCCAGGAGATCTGGATCCTCTCCAGCGAGCTGTTCCCCTATGAGGACGAGGGGATCTCCTACAACCAGATGGAGGGCAAGGAGCCGGTCTCCGATCCCTTCCACTACCCGGAGTGGGACTACCACGTCCAGCTGCACCGGCCGGCCTGGGCCACGGTATTCGAGCGGCGCCAGGGGCGGGGCGACCCGGAGCTGATCGACGGGGTGCTCAGCGAGCACAAGGGGATCAGCCACCGCATCAAGCAGATCATCGATCGACTGCGTCCGCAGGGGACCTCCCGTCAGCGGCGTCTGGAAGACGGCGACGAGCTGGACATCAACGCCGCGGTGGATGCCATGGTGACGCTGCGTATCGGTCTGCAACCCGACATGCGCATCACCATGCGGCATGTGATCAACCGGCGGGATCTGGCGGTACTCATCCTGCTCGACCTCTCGGAATCCACCAATGAAACGGTGCGTGGCACCGACAAGACGGTGCTGGAGCTCACGCGCGAGGCGTGTGCCCTGGTGGCGACGGCCATCGATGGAATCGGGGATCCCTTTGCCATCCACGGCTTCGCTTCCGACGGGCGGCACGATGTACAGTACTATCGCTTCAAGGATTTCGAGCAACGCCTGGACGACGATGTGAAGAGTCGTCTGGCGGGTATGAAAGGGGGGCTTTCCACCCGTATGGGCGCGGCCATGCGCCATGCGGGGCATCACCTGCTGCAGCGCAGCGAGAAACACAAACTGCTGCTGATCGTGACCGATGGTGAACCGGCCGACATCGACGAGCGGGATCCCCAATACCTGCGCATGGATACCAAGAAGGCGGCCGAGGAGTTGCGCCAGAACGGCGTGCTGAGCTACTGTCTCACCCTGGATCCGGAGGCGGATCGCTATGTGTCACGTATCTTTGGTGCCAACAACTACACCATCATCGACAATGTGCAGCGGTTGCCGGAGAAGCTGCCCACCCTGTTTGCCAGTCTCACCCGTTGACCCGTGAGCCACTGGCTGGATGGGGTCCCGGTATTTGCCGAGCGCACCGAGGAGGTGGAGGCCCGGCTCTACAATCTTTGGCGCCGTGCCCGTCTGCACCTGGAGCTCCCTCTCCGGCTCCCGCTGCCAGAGTTGACGGGGATGGTGATGCTGCTGGATGAACGGGGCTGGGTCTGCGTGGACGAGCGGTTGAACGACGTTCCGGTGCTGGCCTGGATCGAGTTCGAGGATCGGCATCGTGACGCTTTGCACCTGCCGGTGCGCTGCCGGCTCAACTACTATCACTACGCCGCCTCCAAGATCCGTGCAGAGGCTTTGGTGGAGCTGGAAGCAGTGCTGGATGCCGCGGTGCGTGAGGCGGTGGCGAAAGGGCGCTGATCAACGGAGAGAAGCGGATGGCACTGGTCGATATGCGGGACATGCTGCACCATGCGTACGAGAACAGTTACGCGGTGGGCGCCTTCGATCTGGTGAGCCTGGACTTTCTTGAAGCGGTAATCGGTGCCGCCGAGCGCTGTCGCGCCCCGGTGATCCTGAGCATCGCCGAGCCCCATTTCGCCTATTACGACTTCCAGCTCATGCTGCCGGCGGTGGAGGCGGCCGCGCGACGGGCCACGGTTCCGGTGGCGATCCAGCTCGATCACGGCAGCAGCGTCGAGTCGGCCGTCGAGGCGATTCGGCTGGGGTGCAACGGCGTGATGCTGGATGCCAGTGACATGGCTCTGCCGGACAACATCAAGGCCACCCGTGCCGTAGTGGAGACGGCACACGCCTGCGGTATCCCGGTGGTCGGCGAGGTGGGTTATGTGGCCGGGGAAGAGGGGGAAGGGGCGAGACAGCACCCGGGGCAGAGTGCCATGACCCAGCCCGCCGAGGCCAAGGCCTACGTGGAGCGTACCGGCGTGGATTTCCTGGCGGTCTCCATCGGCACGGTACAGGGACGGATGAAGGGGCGTGCCAAGCTGGATTTCCAGCGCCTCAAACAGATTCGCAAGGTGGTTCACGTCCCCCTGGTGATCCATGGTGGTACGGGGCTCAATGAGGACCAGTTCCGCCGCCTGACCGCCATGGGGATCGCCAAGATCAATTATTTCACCGCCCTCTCCGACGTTGCGGCCGAGACCATGCGGCAGCGGATGAAGAGCGACCGGCAGGGGGGGTTCACCGATCTGAAACGGGGGGTGAAGGAGGCCATCGGCAAGGAGGTGGAGCGTTGTCTGCGGCTGTGGGGAACCGCCGGCCGCGCCGCCGAGGTGCTGGCCCAGTGCCGACCCGTGGCCCCGGTGGAAAAGATAGTGGCCTACAATATCCACGGTATCGATGAAGAGGGAGCCTCTCTCTTGCTGCGCAAGGCACAGGAGGTGATCTCCGGAATTCCGGGGGTGCGCGAGGTATTCGCCGGGGAGGCCATCGCGGAAGGGGCGGGCTATCGTTTCTGTTGGTCGATACGTTTTGCTACGCAGATCGCGTGTGAAACCTTCCGGAATCATCCCGCCTGGCTCGCGTTCCTGCAGAAATTTTTCGATCCCGTCGTGGGAGATTTTCTCTCTGTCGACTATCGAGCATTCCCTGGGCGGGTCGAGCCCCGGGAGTCCAACGGCGCACTGCGCAGCGACGGAGCGGGCTCCATAGGTCCGTAGTCCGTCCACCGTGCCGGCTGTTACTGGACCGACCACCGGTGTATGATGGTGCGTCCCGGTAAGGCTTCCCGGTGTGACGGAATTCCGGATGAAATATAGAGACCTGCGTGACTTCATCGCCCAGCTCGAGCAACGCGGCCAGCTGAAGCGTATCACCCTGGAGGTGGATCCCTGTCTGGAGATGACGGAGATCTGCGACCGCACCCTTCGGGCCGGCGGGCCGGCATTGCTGTTCGAGAACCCAAAGGGTCACGACGTGCCGGTTCTGGCCAATCTGTTTGGCACACCCGAGCGGGTGGCGCTGGGTATGGGGGAGGAATCGGTGGAGGCGCTGCGGGAAGTGGGAGAGCTGCTGTCGCTGTTGAAGGAACCGGAGCCTCCCAAGGGGATGCGCGATGCCTGGGACAAGCTGCCGGTGTTCAAGCAGGTGTTGAACATGTCTCCCAAGGTGGTGCGAACGGCCCCCTGCCAGGAGGTGGTGATAGAAGAGGATGCAGTGGACCTGGGGCGTTTGCCCATTCAGACCTGCTGGCCCGGGGATGCCGGCCCGCTCATCACCTGGGGTCTGGTGGTGACGAAGGGGCTCAGCAAGCCCCGCCAGAACATCGGTATCTATCGGCAGCAGGTGATCGCTCCCAACAAGGTGATCATGCGTTGGCTGGCGCACCGGGGAGGAGCGCTGGATTTCCGCGAGTGGTGTGAAACCCGGCCCGGGGAGCCCTTTCCCGTGGCGGTTGCACTGGGTGCCGATCCGGCGACCATCCTGGGAGCGGTCACGCCGGTACCGGATGCCCTCTCGGAGTACGCCTTCGCCGGGCTGTTGCGCGGCTCCAGGACCGAAGTGGCTGGCTGTCTCGGCTCCGGCCTGCAGGTTCCGGCCTCGGCGGAATATGTGCTCGAGGGCCACATCATGCCGGGAGAAACGGCGCCCGAGGGACCTTTTGGTGATCATACCGGATATTACAATGAGGTGGATGAATTTCCGGTATTTACCATCGAGCGCATCACCCATCGCCGCCAGCCCATCTACCACAGCACCTATACCGGTCGCCCGCCGGATGAGCCCGCCATCCTGGGGGTGGCACTCAACGAGGTGTTCGTTCCGCTGCTGCAGAAGCAGTTTCCGGAGATAGTGGATTTCTACCTGCCTCCCGAGGGGTGTTCCTACCGGATGGCGATAGTGAGCATCCGCAAACAGTATGCCGGTCACGCCAAGCGGGTGATGCTGGGTGTATGGTCGTTCCTGCGACAGTTCATGTACACCAAGTTCGTGATAGTCACCGATGACGACATCGACGTGCGCGACTGGAATGATGTCATCTGGGCCATGACCACGCGGATGGATCCGGTGCGGGATACCACATTGATCGAAAATACCCCCATCGACTATCTGGATTTTGCCTCACCGGTCTCGGGGCTGGGTGGCAAGATCGGTTTCGACGCCACCAACAAATGGGCGGGAGAGACCACTCGCGAGTGGGGTCGTCCCATCAGGATGTCGGAGGAGGTGGTTCGACACGTGGACTCGATCTGGGAACAACTCGGGATTTGACAACGAAAGCCGGCTGACAGATAGTTATCGGCCCGGCAACAAATTTTTCACGTACCACTGTCGCATTGGTTGCCGGGCCGGGGGCGGATTCTCGCCGGGTTCGGAGAGACGGCCTCTTTGGGAACAGAATGTTTTTTCGGTGGCTGTCACCTCGATGTTCGACATTGCCTGATCCGGGGGCGGCTGTTTCACCGACGATTCATTCACGGACCCGGAGAACAAAGCCGAGGTCGAGTTCCGATCCGGAGAATCAGCCATGGAAGAAAAGCGAGGTCGAGGTGTCCCTTTCCTGCCACGGAGGGTTTCGGTTGCCGGTTTCAGAGGGGATCGAAACGTTCCGGCACTCTGGAGAAAAGTGCCTCGTTCTTCGCTGCTTTGACTCCTGAACTTTCAAAAATGCAAAAGAGGTACAGAATGAAACAATTCCTTGCCAAAAGTTCCGTTGCCCTTTTTGTTACTTGCATGTTTTCAGCAACGGCGCTGCTTGCGTCGGAGCCGGGACAAGATGAGCCCCATTGGGGATATGAAGGTGTCGCCGGGCCGGAAAAATGGGGCTCCCTGAAGTCCGGCCACAAGGTCTGTGGAGAAGGCGAACGCCAGTCTCCAATAGATATCAAACCTTCCCAGGCAGTACAAGGGAAGACCCTGGACGATATTTTCGTGCACTATACCGATGCTCCTCTGAACATCGTAAATAATGGACATACCATCCAGGTCAACAGTGACGGACATTCAAAAGCGGTCATTGGGGGCAAGGAGTTCTCGCTGGTCCAGTTCCATTTCCACGAGGGTAGCGAGCATACCGTCGATGGCAAGCGGCATCCGATGGAGCTGCACTTGGTGCACCAGAGCGAAGTGGGCGAACTGGCCGTCATTGGCGTTTTCATGGATATCGGTGAGCCCAACGAGGCGATAAAAACCATATTCGACAACATGCCGACCCAGGCGGGTGAGCAGAAGATCGATGACAGCATCAAGATCAACGCAACCGATCTGTTGCCGGATAGAAGAGGTTACTATCATTACCTCGGTTCCCTGACGACGCCTCCCTGTACCCAGATCGTCGAATGGTATGTGATGAAAGAGCCCATCACCATTTCCGAGGCACAGCACGAACAGTATCGCAAGCTCTACAAGGGCACCTATCGTCCGACCCAGGAATTGGGCAAGCGCAAGCTGCTTCACAAATGAGCTGACACAGGTTGGGTCAGAAGAAAAACCCCGGTGATTCACCGGGGTTTTTTTCGGCCGCGGTGCTCGAAAGTCCTTGTAAGGGAGGATCAAAAAAGCCGCCTGATACAAGGCGGCTTTTTTGATCGAGAGAAGTGATGACAGGGTAAGGTCGTTACTTCTTCTCCGTAGCGGCCGGTGGCAAGGGGGCAGCCTCCGTTGTCTCCTGCGGTTCGGCGGCAGGGGTACCGCTGTTCAGTTTCGGTCTGGTTTCCGGCGCTGACAGGGCTCCGCCCTCGATGGACTCTCCTCCCAGCGCCAGCCGCATTCCTTCCCGGTAATATTCCACCGCACGCTCCCTGTCCCCTTGCTGCTCCAGTAGTCCGGCCAGCAGCTGGCATGCCTCTGCATTGGGGGCGGCGCTCAGCGCCGATTCCAGATAGCCTTTCGCCTTGTTCCATTCCTGTTCGCGCAGCGCCAGCTTGCCCAGGGTGAGAAGGAGGTCGGGATCCTTGGGGTGGGCCTGCAGCCAGCTTTCCGCTATGGAGAGCTGGCGCTCGGTATTTGCTCCCTTGATCTCACCATAGAGGCGAACCAGCTCCGGAGCCCACTGTTTGCGCAGGGTGCTGCGCAGGATGGCCTCCGCTTCGTCCCCCTCCTTGTGCTGTGCCAGGGCCGTGGCGTAGCGTGCCACCAGAACGGGATTGCTGCGCGCCTCCTTGGGCAGGCCATTCCACGTCTCCCTGAGCTGTTTCTCGTCGTCCGACCGAATCGCCCGCTCGAGGATTCCAAGGAAGGTCTGCTGCTCCAGCTCCTTCAGATCTTCCTCGGTGAAGATGTGGCGGCGGCGCAAGGTGGGCAAAAGCCCTCGCAGCTTGTTCCACTGTCCCAGTTCCTTGTATGCCTGAGCCAGCAGGGAGAGAACACGGGGGTGCTTGGGTGCCACCTCCTTGAGATAGGCCAGGGTCTTCTGTGCCTGCTCCGGGTTCCCTTCCGCCAGTTGCAGCTCGGCCTGGGTGAGTTGCACGGCAAGGGCGGCCTTCTTGTCCTCCTTGTAGGCCAGCTGCAGGTAGTGGTCTCGCCGCTCGATGGCACCCTGTCGCTGGGCCGCCTGGGCGGCTCCCAGATAGTTCAGCAATGGGGTGTCACTGTGCTGGACATGTTTCAGCAGGTGTTTCTCGGCCGCCTGCCACTTCCCTTCCGCCAGCTCCACATGTCCCCGAACGATGTTGCCGAGATTCTTTTTCTTGCGCCGCTCGGTGCTCCATCTGCTGGTTGTGCGGGGTATCTGCCAAAGGCGGATCAGCGCCCGTACTGCCAGATAGGCTACGGCAAACAGCACCAACAGGAGCAGGATGAACAATGCCAGGGAGGTCTCGACCGTCCATTCCCCCCAACTCAACATCACATAGCCGGTTTCATCCTTCAGCAACAGCGAAATGCCGACCGCTGCCAGCAATGCAGCGACCAGGAGGCTCAACCACTTCATGACGAACCTCCTTCTGTTTCTGCATCAGCGGGGTTTGCCTCCTGCTGATCATCCCCCGGTTGAGACGGTTGGGGTTGAGACCCCTCCGCTGGCTGTTCCGGTGGCTCCTGCTCCGGAGCGGGTTGCGGAGCTGCCTGCGTAATGGAAGCCTTGCGGCTGCGTAACTTGCGAAGCTGCTGGAGAGGAGCGGAGATGTCGGGAAATGCCTGGGGAAACTCCATCTTTTGCAGTTTCTCCAGGCTCTCCAGCATGGCGCGTGTTGCCTCTGCCCCCGTGTCGAAATGGGCCTCGATCCATTCGCGGGCGGTCTGCAGATTCTCTTTGTACAGTTTGGGGTCGTTGCGCAACAGGGCATAGCGCGCACCCTCCAGCTTGAGGTGCAGGTTCTGGCGCAGGAAAACCGCCTGGTCCGGCGGCAACAGGGCATTGGTGGCGGGTCTCTCTCCACGACGGATCACCACCAGTTTGCTGACCGCGTTCCACGCCTTCTGACCCCAGCTCTCCAGGTTTTCTGCCTGCTTCAGCTCCGAAGTGTCCAGGGCCGTGGACTCGAGGTGGCGTTCCGGCTGAGGCAGCGGCAGTTCGTCCACCTTTTTCTCCAACGCGGCCAGTTTGAGGGCGCCCCCTTCTATGTCGGGTTTGGGCAGGGCACCGAGCTTCTCCACCATTTCAGCAATGCTCTTTCGAACGGGAAGCCAGCGCGGATCGTTGGTGTCGGCCAGATTTTCGTCAGCAGCCTCGAGGGCGGCGGTGGCACCCCTGACGTCGTGTTCCAGGGAGAGGCGGCGGGTGGCAATCTTCAGCAGATATTCCGCCTCGGCCAGCTTCCAGCTGTCGAGCTCCTTTTGCCCCTGTTCCCGGGCGGCTTCCAGCGCGGCCATCAGCTCCTGCTGGCGTTCGGCGGCAGCCGCTATTTTCTGCTCAAGCGTCGCGATGGCCTGATCCACGGATGCGAGTCTCTCCAGGACAGCGTTGGCCTCCTCGACACGGCTGCTGATGGTCTCTTGTTGGGACTGCAGCTCGGCAAGGCGCTGCCGGGTCTTCTCCACGGTATCATTGATGGCGGCGATCTTCTCGTTGAGAGCCGTCATCTCCTGCAGGACGGTGTCCTGCTGCAGGCTTCTCAGCTCTTCCTGTTTCTTCTCCAGGGCGCCGATCTCGGACTTGAGGGCCGCGATCTCCTTCTCCACGGACGCCAGTCTCTGTTGATTCTCCTGCAAGGAGCTTCCCACCGCTCCCACCTGGCTGCTAACCGCTTGCTGGATCTCTTGGGCGGTCTGTTGCCGCTCGGCCTGGATCTGTTGCCAGCCGTAGTAGCCGGCACCCCCGACGCCCAGGGAGAGGAGCAGGGCGAGCAGGGAGATGCTGGTAGTGGCACATCCTCCGCCTCCTGTTTTCTCGGGTTCCCTTTGTTGCGGAGGTGGGGGAGACGACGGAGGTTCGACCGTGGAAGGTCTTCCTGCTGCCGTGGGGGTCTTTTCCGACGCTTTTTCCTCACCTTCGCCGCTGGAGGCAGGTTTGTTCTCTATCGTTGTCGCCTGAGTCTCTTTCGAGGATTCCGTTTCCTCTTTGGCAGGTTGTGTTTTGGTGGCGGCCTTCCCTTCCGTACTCAGTTCGGCCGCTTTGTCACTATCGGTGGTGGCAGGTCGTCCCTTGCCTCTGCCCGGTTTGTTTCTCTCTCTCATCCTTAACCCCCGTGCCTCAAGAAGTTGTCTGTTGGGTTACCCATCTTTCAATGGCGTCGATCATGGCGCTGTCACTGGCCTCCCTGGCGACCAGCAACGGCGACTGGAATCCGAGCTCCCGCGCTACTGCTTCGAGTCGGCGGTTGATCAGGAGCAGGGGAGTGTTCAGCAGCCAATGCAGATTGGCCGGGCCGGCAAGCCGGATCAGGTTCCGCAATCCCTCCCCGCTGGTGATGACGATGATCCCGATCTTCCCCTGCTCCCATGCCCGGGACAGCGTGGCTGGCTCGATCTCGGGGCAGACACGGCGATAGACTTCACAATAGGTTACGTTCGCGCCGCGGCGCCGCAAGGTCTCCGCCAGCAGTTCACGACCGCCATTACCGCGAAATACGATTATATTCCTGCCGGACAGCTTCTGCATACCGCTATTTGTCAATAGAGCTTCACTATTGAAGGGCGGTGGGGCGCAGATATCGGGTTTCCGCCCCAGCAGTTTCTCCAGTCGGGCGGCGCTCCCGCGACCTACGGTGGCCAGTTGCAGACCGGGGGGCAGGTCGCCCCGTTCCCGGATGAGAGCGATCCCCCGTTCCACGGCGTTGGGGCTGATGAAGATGGCCATGTGGTACTCCTCCAGCCGATCCAGCCCGGCCGGGGGGTGTTCGGGAGGGGCGATCTCCAGCAGGGGCAGCCGATAGGGACGCCCTCCGGCCGCCTCGATGAGCCGGCACAGGGGTTCCGCCTGATGGGCCGGGCGGGTGACCATCACCCCGAGCCCTTGCAGATCAGCCGTAGAGTTCATCCAGGATTGCTCTCGCTCCCCGTGCCAGCAGGTCGTCCGCCAGGGCGATGCCCAGCGCCTCGGGCTGGTCCGCTTCGCCCCGTATCTCTCCCTCGATGAGTTCGCTGCCGTCGGGACGTCCCACCCGTCCACGCAGCCGGAGCCGATCCCCCTCCAGTTCGGCGAAACCGGCGATGGGAACCTGGCAACCCCCTTCCAGCCGGCTGTTCATGGCGCGTTCCGCGCGGACCCGGATGCGGGTCTCCTGATGATCGAGAGGCGCCAGCAACTCATGGATCCGCTGGTCGTCGATGCGGCATTCGATCCCCACGGCTCCCTGCCCGATGGCCGGCAGGCTGGTCTCGGGGGCGAGAAACTCCCGGATGCGTGCCTGGAAACCGAGCCGGATCAATCCGGCGGCGGCGAGAATGATGGCGTCGTATTGCCCGTCGTCCAATTTTTGCAGGCGGGTGTTGACGTTGCCGCGCAGGTCCACGACTTCCAGATCGGGCCGCCTCCTGCGCAACTGGCACTGGCGGCGCAGACTGGAGGTGCCGACACGCGCCCCCTCCGGCAGGGTGTCGAAAGAGGCGTAGCGGTTGGAAACGAAGGCATCGCGGGGATCCTCCCGCGGGCAGATCACCGCCAGATGCAGACCTTCGGGGAACTCCACCGGAACATCCTTCATGGAGTGCACCGCGATGTCCGCCTCCCCGCGCAGCATGCCGGTCTCCAGCTCCTTGACGAACAGCCCCTTGCCGCCCACCTTGGCCAGCGGTGTGTCGAGGATCTTGTCCCCCTGGGTCACCATCTTGACCAGCTCCACCTGGATACCGGGATGGGCCTGCTCCAGGGCTGATTTGACGTACTCCGCCTGCCAGAGGGCGAGCGGGCTGCGGCGGGTGGCGATGCGTACGAGATTCTTCATGTCGGTGTGACCGTTCCGTTGATTCGATCTCCTAATGCTAAGGGGTGCAGCGGAAACAGGCAAACGCTTGTTATACTGTTGCGCGATTCCCATGACCGGCAGGAGCAGATGAGCGACAAAGAGATTCAGGAGAAGCCCTGGACCGGGCGTTTCACCGAGCCCACCGACGCCTTCGTGGAGGCCTTCACCGCCTCGGTGCAGTTCGACCAGCGCATGTACCGGCAGGACATCGCCGGTTCCATCGCCCACGCCCGGATGCTGGCCCATGTGGGGGTTCTCAGCGAGGCGGAGCGGGATGCCATCGTGGCCGGACTGGAGGCGATCCGTGAGGAGATCGAGCGGGGGGAGTTCCCCTGGTCCATCGCCCTCGAGGATCTGCACATGAACATCGAGGCCCGGCTCACCGAGCGGATCGGGCCCGCCGGCAAGAAGCTGCACACCGGCCGCTCCCGCAACGATCAGGTGGCCACCGACATCCGTCTCTACCTGCGCGACGAGATCGATGCCATCTGCGTCGAGCTGCGCCGTCTGCAGCGGGGGTTGCTGGATCTGGCCGAGCGGGAGGCGGGGACCATCATGCCCGGCTTCACCCACCTGCAGACCGCCCAGCCGGTCACCTTCGGCCACCACATGATGGCCTGGTTCGAGATGGCGGAGCGGGATCACCAGCGCCTGCGGGAGTGCCGCAGGCGGGTCAACGTGATGCCGCTGGGGGCGGCGGCCCTGGCCGGCACCAGCTATCCCATCGACCGGGAGTTCACCGCCCGCGAGCTGGGTTTCGAGGCCATCGCGGAGAACTCCCTGGATGCGGTCTCCGATCGGGATTTCGCCATCGAATTCACCGCTGCCGCGGCACTGCTGATGACCCATCTGTCACGCTGGTCGGAGGAGCTGGTGCTGTGGAGCTCCGCCCAGTTCGGTTTCGTGGATCTGGGGGACAGCTTCTGTACCGGCTCCAGCATCATGCCGCAGAAGAAGAACCCGGACGTGCCGGAGCTGGTACGCGGCAAGAGCGGACGGGTCAACGGCCATCTGATGGGGTTGCTGACCCTGATGAAGGCCCAGCCGCTGGCCTACAACAAGGACAACCAGGAGGACAAGGAGCCCCTGTTCGACACCGTCGATACCCTCAAGGGGTGTCTCAAGGTCTATGCCGACATGGTCCCCAACATCCGCGTCGACCGGGAGGCGATGTACCAGGCGGCGCGCCGGGGATTCTCCACCGCCACCGACCTGGCGGACTATCTGGTGCGCAAGGGGGTGCCCTTCCGCGACGCCCACGAGGTGGTGGGCCGGGCTGTGCGCGCCGGGCTGGAGAGCGGCCGGGATCTCTCGGAGATGGAACTGGCCGAGCTGCGCCGCTTCTCCGACGCCATCGACGAGGATGTGTTCGAGGTGCTGACTCTGGAGGGCTCCGTGAACGCCCGCAACCACATCGGCGGGACCGCACCGGAACAGGTGCTCGCGGCGGTGGCCAGGGCGCGGCGCCGGTTTCTTTGAAGTCCTGGGGTGAGGCCGAAGGCGAGAGCCCGGAGCGGTACGCTCCGGGCCTCCGGGATGAGCGTCACCGGCGGTGGTATTCCTCCACCTTCTCCACCTCCTTCTTCGATCCGAGGATCACCGGCACCCGCTGGTGCAGGCTCCCGGGTTCCACCTCGAGGATGCGCTCCCTTCCGGTGGAGGCGGCACCTCCGGCCTGTTCGATGATGAAACCGATGGGGTTGGCCTCGTACATCAGGCGCAGCTTGCCCCCCTTTTCCCGTACCCGCTCGTCCATGGGGTAGAGGAAGATGCCGCCGCGGGTGAGGATGCGGAAGGTCTCCGCCACCATGGAGGCCACCCAGCGCATGTTGTAGCGCTTGCCCAGGGGGCCGGTTTCGCCGGCGATGCAGTCCGCGATGTACTGCTTGACCGGCTCCTCCCAGAAGCGCTGGTTGGACATGTTGATGGCGAACTCGGCGGTCTCCTCGGGGATTTGCACCTTGTCGCGCACCAGAATGAACTCCCCGACGGAGTGGTCCAGGGTGAACATGGCCACACCGTTGCCGATGGTCAGCACCAGGGTGGTGGAAGGGCCGTAGACACAGAAGCCGGCGGCGAGCTGTTCGATGCCCTTGCGCCGGAAATCTTCCGGGGCGGGAGCGGCGTCCCCCCGGGGCGCCTCGACGATGGAGAAGATGGTGCCGACGGAGATGTTGACGTCGATGTTGGAGGAGCCATCCAGGGGATCGAAGAACATGAGATAGCGTCCCCGCGGGTACTGGTCCGGGATCATCATCGGCTCGTCCACCTCTTCGGAGCCCATCCCCGCCAGCAGGCCGGTGGTGCACAGATGCTCATACATCACGTCGTTGGTGATGACGTCCAGTTTCTTCTGCTCCTCCCCCTGCACGTTCTGTGAACCGGCCGCGCCCAACGCCCCCTCCAGTGCGGCACGGTCGATCTTGGCGGTGATCTCCTTGCAGGTGACCGCCGTTTCGCAGATGAGGTCGATCAGATCGGCCTCGATGGCCACGCCGCCGCGTTTCTGATCCACCAGATATTGCCTCAAAGACATGCCATTTTGCATAGTGCTATCCTTTTGCTCTGTTGATTTGAAAGAGTGTTCGCTAGCTGGTTCATTATACCCTTTTGCCGTTTCCGGACTCAGCGGTGGTGGAGGCCCGTGCGATGCGCCCCATGGCCTGCTCGATCCATTCCCTCGCGAGCCGGTTGATCTCCGCTGCGGTGCGGCCCTTGCTCTCGATGGGGGGACCGATGACCACGCGTATGGTGCCGGGCCTTTTCAGGAAGGCGCGACGGGGCCAGAATTCACCGGCGTTGTGGGCGACGGGTACCACCGGGTAGCCGCTCTTTTCCGCCAGTACGGCGCCGCCGATGCCGTAGCGCCGCGTCTCTCCGGGGGGAACCCGGGTGCCCTCCGGAAAGATCACCACCCACAACCCGCTGCGCAGCCGCCGGGTGCCGATCTCCACGATCTTGTTGACCGCCTTGCGGCCGGCGCTGCGATCGATGGCGATGGGTTTCAGCGTGGCCATGGTCCAGCCGAAGAGGGGCAGCCACATCAGCTCCCGTTTCAGCACCCATACCTGGGGTGGAAAGATCTGCTGCAGGGCCAGTGTCTCCCAGGTGGACTGGTGCTTGGAAAAGACGATGGCCGGCCCTTCGGGAATATTTTCCCGACCCTCCACCCGGTAGTCGATACCGCAGGTCACCTTCAGCCACCAGATGGTGAACCGGCCCCACCGGGTGGTGATGCGGTAGCGGACGGGGAAGGGAACGAAGAGCAGAAACAGGAGGATGCCGGCCAGGGAGAAAAACACCATCGAAACCAGCATTCCGGTGCTGAACAGCAGGGAGCGCAGATGGATCATCACCTTCCTACTGCAAGCGGGACAGATTGGCCGCGCGCAGGAAGAGGTCGTGCAGCCTCTGCAGCAGCGCCAGGCGGTTGTTGCGCAGCGCTTCATCCTCCACCATCACCATCACCCGGTCGAAGAACTCGTCCACCGGTTCCCGCAATGCGGCGAGCCGGGTCAGTGCCCGTTCGTACTCCCCTTCGGCAAACAGCGGTTGCACCTGTGTCTCCATCTCGGCCACCATCCGGGAGAGCCTCTTTTCGGCGTCGTCTTCGAGCAGCGTGGTATCCACCTGCTGCGGTATCACCGTTTCCGCCTGACGCAGGATATTGGCGATCCGCTTGTTCGCCGCGGCCAGGCTCTCCGCCTCGGGAAGCTTGCGGAACGCAGCCAGCGCCCTGATGCGCCGGTCGAAATCGCTGGGCCGGGTGGGGCGGCGGCTCAGCACTGCCTCGAACAGATCGGCGCCGTAACCCTGTTCCTGATAATAGCGCTTCAGGCGCTCCATCATGAAATGGAACACCTCCTCGACGATCCGGTTTCGTTCGAAATCGTGGGGATAGCCCGCCGCGGCATGGTGCAGCGCCCGCTCCAGATCGATGTCGAGGTTGCATTCGATGATGATCCGCAGGGCCCCGAGGGCGGCACGGCGCAGGGCGAAGGGATCCTTGTCGCCGCTGGGAGACTGGCCGATGGAGAAGATGCCGGTCAGCAGGTCCAGCTTGTCGGCGATGGAGAGCCGTTGGCCGGTGGGCGTGTCCGGCACCCCATCCCCGGCGAAGCGGGGCATGTACTGCTCGTCCAGCGCCTGCGCCACCTCCTCGTTCTCGCCGCTGTGCAGCGCATAGTAACGGCCCATGATCCCCTGCAGCTCCGGGAATTCGCCCACCATCTCGGTCATCAGGTCGCATTTGCACAGCAGGCCGGCGCGCGCCGCCTTTTCCGTGTCGCCGCCGCTTTCCCTTGCCAGGGTCTCCGCCAGCCGGCCGATGCGGAGTGACCGATCGTAGAGGGTGCCGAGTTGCTTCTGGAATATCACCTCCTTCAGGCTCTCCAGCCGGCCGGCCAACGGCTGTCTGCGATCCTGGTTCCAGAAGAACTCCGCGTCGCTGAGCCGGGGGCGGATGACCCGTTCGTTGCCTTCGCGGACCCGATCCGGATCCCGGCTGTCGATGTTGCTCACCGCGATGAAGCAGGGCATCAGCCGTTGCTCTTCGTCCACCACGTGGAAATATTTCTGGTGCCCCTTCATGGAGGCGATCAACACCTCCGGCGGAATCTCCAGAAAGCGCCGGTCGAACTCCCCGGCGATGGCCACCGGCCACTCGACCAGTGCGGTGACCTCGTCCAGCAACTCCGGGTCGAGCACCGCCTGGCCGCCCAGTTCGGAGGCGAGCGCTTGCACCTGGCCGTGGATGGCCTGCCGGCGCCGCTCGAAATCGGCGATCACCCAGCCTTTGGTATGCAGCAGCTCCTCGTAATCGGCCGGAACGGCGACGTGAAGGAGCTCCGGCTGGTGGAAGCGGTGCCCCCGGGTGGTGCGAACGGAGGGCAGCCCCAGGATGTCGGCATCGACCGGCCGATCTCCGTGCAGCAGGAGCACCCAGTGGACGGGTCGGACGAATTCGGCGGGATGGTCGCCCCAGCGCATCCGTTTCGGAATGGGCAGTTGCTTCAGACTGTTTTCCACGATCTCCGGCAGCAGGGCTGCGGCGGGCTTGCCCGGCTCCACGGTGCGGAACAGCAGCCAGGCACCCTTGTCGTTCTCCAGTCGATCCAGCTCGTCCACCGTCACTCCGCAGCTGGCGGCGAATCCCTGTGCCGCACGGGTGGGGAGCCCGCTCTCGTCGAAGGCGGCGGTGAGCGCCGGCCCCCGGCGCTCGATGGTGCGATCGGGCTGCTGATCGATCAGTCCGCCGACCAGCACCGCCAGACGGCGGGGGGTGGCGAAGGGGCGGATGGAGGTGAATTCCAGGCCGGCCTTCGTCAGCCCCTCGCCGATGCCGTCGCAGAAGGCGGTGGCCAGCCGGCGCAGCGCCTTGGGGGGCAGCTCTTCGGTGCCGATCTCGACCAGCAGGTCGTGCCGTTCCCCCGTTCCGGGCGGGGGGGCGGAGGAAACCGGGGGGGGCTCGGTGTGCCCCGGCGGCTGGTACAGCGGAAAGCCCAGCTTCTCCCGCGCCTCGTGGTAGGACTGGGCCACCGCCCGGGACAGGGCGCGAACCCGCAGGATGTAGCGTTGCCGTTCGGTGACCGAAATGGCGTGACGGGCATCCAGCAGGTTGAAGAGATGGGAGGCCTTGAGCACCATTTCATAGGCGGGCAGCGGCAGCCCCGCCTCCACCAGCTCGTGGCTCTGCTGCTCGCAGGATTCGAAACCGGCGAACAGGGAGGGAACGTCGGCCCGTTCGAAGTTGTAGCAGGACATCTCCACCTCGTTCTGGTGGAACACGTCGCCGTAGGTCACCGTTTCGCCGTTCTCGCCCTTCGTCCACACCAGGTCATAGATGCTGTCCACCCCCTGGAGATACATGGCGATGCGCTCCAGGCCGTAGGTGATCTCGCCACTGACCGGCCTGCAATCCAGCCCACCCACCTGCTGGAAATAGGTGAACTGGGTGATCTCCATGCCGTTGAGCCACACCTCCCACCCCAGACCCCAGGCCCCCAGAGTGGGGGACTCCCAGTTGTCCTCCACGAAGCGGATGTCGTGCACCAGGGGATCGATGCCCAGCGTGCGCAAGGAGTCCAGATAGAGCTCCTGGATCTCCAGCGGGGAGGGTTTGAGGAGCACCTGAAACTGATAGTAGTGCTGCAGGCGGTTGGGGTTCTCCCCATAGCGCCCATCGGTGGGACGACGGCAGGGCTGGACGTAAGCGGTGCGCCACGGCTCCGGACCGATGGCGCGCAGGAAGGTGGCGGGGTGGAAGGTGCCGGCCCCCACCTCCATGTCCAGAGGCTGAAGGATGACACAGCCCTGTTCGGCCCAGTACTGCTGCAGCGCGAGGATCAGCCCCTGGAAGGTGGAGAGATCCGCCGAGGACGATACGGTCGTAGCTTGATTCAAGGCCCTACCCCGATGGTTGGTGGTTCGAAAAGCGCAGATTATAACCCGCATTTGCTAGAATATATCCTTTTTAACACGGCGACATCGGCAGGACATGACACAGCAACGCAAGGCGCTGGCCCTCATCTCCGGCGGGCTGGATTCCATGTTGGCAGCCCGGGTGGTGATGGAGCAGGGCATCCACGTGGAAGGGGTCAATTTCTATACCGGCTTCTGTGTGGAGGGGCACACTCACGCCATTCGCAAACGGGATCGGGACAAGCCGAAGCGCAACAACGCGCTCTGGGTGGCGGAACAGCTGGGGATCAAGCTGCACATCATCGATGTCACCGAACCCTACAAGCGGGTGGTGATCAATCCCAAACACGGTTACGGAGCCAATCTCAACCCCTGCCTGGACTGCAAGTGTTTCATGGTGGGCCGGGCGGTGGAGTGGATCGAGGCGCACGGCTTCGATTTCATCATCACCGGGGAGGTGATCGGCCAGCGTCCCATGTCCCAGCGGCGCGATACCATGCAGGTGGTGGTGCGGGAGTCCGGGGTGGGTGATCGCCTGCTTCGCCCGCTCTGTGCCAAGAATCTTCCTCCCACGTTGCCGGAGCGGGAGGGGTGGGTGGACCGGGAGCGGCTGTACGACTTCAGCGGCCGCTCCCGCAAGCCCCAGATGGCCCTGGCGGAGCGGTTCGGTCTCTCCGACTATGCCCAGCCGGCCGGGGGCTGCTGTTTTCTCACCGACGAGGCCTACTCCCGGCGGCTGGCCGACCTGTGGGAGGCGCGCGGTGAGCGGGAGTATGAGCTGGATGACATCATGCTGCTGAAGGTGGGGCGCCACCTCCGCCCCCGCCCCCACTTCAAGTTGATCATCGGCCGCGAAGAGGGGGAGAACAACTTCCTGGAGGGCTACCGCCGCCGCTTCGTCCATCTGCGTACCGTCAGCCATCCCGGTCCCCTGACCCTGATCGACGGCGAGACCGGTCCACAGGACCGGGAGCTGGCGGCACGCATCGTGGCCCGCTTCAGCGGCGGGCGGGAGGCCGCGGAGGTCGAGGTGCTGCTGGTGGATCGTCAGGGCGCCGAGCAGCGGCTGCGGGTTGCACCCATGTCGGTGGAAGAGGTGAAACGGGAGTGGTATCTGTGACCCGGCGACTGGATGCCCGCCACTTGCTCTGCCCGTTGCCGGTGATCCGGGTCCAGGACCGGGTCAGGGAGATGAAGGCCGGGGAGCGGCTGGAGGTGTTCTGTACCGATCCCGGGGCGGCCAGCGACATCCCGGCCTGGTGCCGAATCAACGGTCATCGGGTGTTGGAGCTGAGAGAGGAGCGGGGCGAGCTGCGTATCCTGATCCAGGTGGGTGAAGAGGGCGTTCGGTGAGCGCCCGGCCACAAGAGGTTGCGGAAGGGGGCCGCTACCGCGAGATTCGCAAGGTGACCCTGATCGGCTCGGTCATCGATTTCCTGCTGGCGGTGCTCAAACTGGTGGTCGGGTTCCTGGCGCAGTCGCAGGCGTTGATCGCGGACGGGGTCCACTCGCTCTCCGACCTGGCCACCGATTTCGTGGTGCTGTACGCCGCCAAGCACTCCAGCCGCGGCGCCGACGAAAGCCATCCATACGGTCACGGCCGTTTCGAGACCATCGCCACGGTGGCATTGGGTGTCGCCCTGATGCTGGTCGCCGCGGGCATCGCCTGGGATGCCGTCGAGCGGCTGTTCCACCCGGAGCAGCTGATGCAGCCGGGGCTGCTCGCACTGGTGGTGGCGGTGATCTCGGTGCTGGCCAAAGAGTGGATCTTCCACTACACCAAGCGGGTGGCCGACCGCTTGCGTTCTCCCATGCTGGCTGCCAACGCCTGGCACAGCCGGACCGACGCAGTCTCCTCGTTGATCGTCATCGTCGGTGTCGGTGGCACCGTGGCCGGACTCCCCTACATGGACGCCATCGCCGCCGCAGGGGTGGCGCTGATCATCGCCTGGATCGGCTGGGATCTGGCCTGGCATGGCGTGCGGGAGCTGGTGGATACCGGCCTGGAGGAAGAGCAGCTCACGGCCATCCGCCGGACCATCCAGGAGGTGGATGGCGTGCAGGGCCTCCACTCCCTGCGGACTCGTCGGGTGGGGGCGGACGCGCTGGTGGATGTGCACGTCCTGGTGGAGCCCCACATCAGCGTCTCCGAGGGGCACCAGATCGGGGAAGCGGTTCGAATCCGCCTGCTGCAAGGGCACGAGGAGATCAACGATGTGCTGGTGCACATCGATCCGGAGGACGATGAACATCGCCCCTATATCTGCGAGTTGCCGCTGCGCCGGGAGCTGCTCTCCCGGCTGCATGAGTGCTGGAGGGGGATCGACGCGGCGCGGAGCATCGAAGGGGTCACCTTGCACTATCTTCACAACCGGATCCAGGTGGTGCTGCTGCTTCCGCTGGCGGTGCTCGACGATGGATGTTCCGCTCGGGAGCTGGAGGTGGAGTTCAACCGGGCAGCAGAGGAAATCGAAGTGGTGGAGAAGGTCCAGTTGACCTTCCGTCATTGACCCGTATCCGGGTCAGTGTGCGCCAAAAAGGTGCACATGTATGTTGATGCACCAATCTAGTGCATGTTCGTGGCAGCGGGTTGCCTCAACCCTTTGTTCCCAGGCGGCTTTGGCATGGCATGTTTGCTGCTTTTGTGGTAAAAACGAGTTTTTCGGGTGGATTCGTAGTTGGCTAATTCAAATATCAAATCAAACTATTGCCTGGAGGCGAGCAAATGGCTGAAAACGTATTGAAGCTGATAGAGGATAAGGAAGTAAAATTCGTCGATTTCCGTTTCACCGACACCCGGGGGAAAGAGCAGCACGTGACTTTCCCGGCGGCGACGGTGGATGCGGACGTCCTGTCCGACGGGAAGATGTTCGACGGCTCCTCCATTGCCGGCTGGAAGGGGATCCAGGAGTCGGACATGATCCTCAAGCCGGACCTGGAAACCGCCGTGCTGGACCCCTTTACCGACGAAACCACCCTGATCATTCGTTGTGACATCATCGAGCCCAGCACCATGCAGGGTTACGAACGCGATCCCCGTTCCGTCGCCCGGCGCGCCGAGGCGTATCTGAAATCCACCGGTATCGGTGATGCAGCCTATTTCGGTCCCGAGCCGGAGTTCTTCGTCCTCGATGACGTGCGCTGGGGTGCCACCATGGAAGGGGCCTTCTACAAGGTGAACTCCGAAGAGGCGGAGTGGAACTCCGAGGCCACCTTCGAGGGTGGCAACATCGGCCATCGCCCCAGTGTCAAGGGGGGATATTTCCCGGTTCCGCCCGTGGATTCCCTGCATGACATTCGTGCCGCCATGTGTCTGGCCATGGAGGAGATGGGACTGACTCCCGAGGTTCATCACCATGAGGTGGCCACCGCGGGCCAGTGCGAGATCGGTACCGCCTGCGCAACCCTGGTGCGCAAGGCGGACGAGGTGCAGATCCTCAAGTATTGCGTGCACAACGTTGCACACGCCTATGGCAAGACGGCCACCTTCATGCCCAAGCCGCTGGTGGGTGACAACGGCACCGGCATGCATGTTCACCAGTCCTTGAGCAAGGACGGGGTCAACATCTTTGCGGGCAACGAGTACGCCGGCCTTTCCGAGACGGCGCTCTATTACATTGGCGGCATCATCAAGCATGCGCGTGCACTGAACGCCTTCACCAATGCCAGTACCAACAGCTACAAGCGGCTGGTCCCCGGCTTCGAGGCCCCGGTGATGCTGGCCTACTCCGCCCGCAACCGCTCCGCATCGGTGCGTATCCCCTATGTGACCAATCCCAAGGCCCGTCGCATCGAGGTGCGCTTCCCGGATCCCACCGCCAACCCCTATCTGGCATTCGCTGCAATGATGATGGCCGGTCTGGACGGTATCCAGAACAAGATCCATCCGGGCGAGGCGATGGACAAGAACCTCTATGACCTGCCGCCGGAGGAGGAGGCCAACATCCCCACCGTCTGTCACTCCTTCGACCAGGCGCTGGAGGAGCTGGACAAGGATCGCGAGTTCCTGACCGCGGGAGGCGTGTTTACCAACGACATGATCGATGGCTACATCGAGCTGAAGATGGAGGAGGTCACGAGGCTGCGCATGACCACCCATCCGGTGGAGTTCGACATGTACTACAGCGTCTGACAAGAGAGGTAATGATATTCGACGACGCCCCTTTGCAGGGGCGTCGTCGTTTATGGGATTGTAACAATCCGCGGTTGTTCGGTTCCTCTCTCTGGGCTATGCTTTGGGCATGCGGTCTTTTTTGCTTTTCCTGCTGTTTTTTCCGCTTCTGGTTGCCGCCAAGGAGATATACAGGTCCACCGGGGCGGATGGCGTGCCGTTGTTTTCGGACCGCGAGCAAAAGGGGGCGGAGAAGATCGAGATAGAGTCCCTTCCGACGACGGAGTTTCGAACCCCCGCACCTTCGACTGGTGCCGATTTCCGTCCTCCAGCCAAAGGGAAACCGGCGGAGAGGGCACAAACGATAGCCTATCGCCGTATCACCATCGAGAATCCCGCCGATGATGCAGTGGTATGGGCCACCGGCCAGCCGCTGGCGATTTTCGTTACCACCGATCCCCCTTTTGAAGCCGGCTCCGGCTACTTCATCGGTTTGCGTCTCGACGGCAAGTTGCTGGAGAAGCGTTTCGATAGCGGGAATATCTCATTGGAGGGGATCGACAGGGGGACCCACACCCTGCAGGCGGTCATATTTGATCCCATGGATAACGTGGTGGTAACGTCGTCCCCCGTCACTTTCCATTTGAAGCGCCATTCCATCTTGCACCCCCGCTGACCTTCATGGTCACCTCATGCACCATATAGGTGCATCGTCTCCTCTTTTACGGTACCATCCTTGGTATTCATGAAGACGATACCCCTTCTTCAGCCTCTTTGAGAATGCCCTGTTTTTGCCGTTTTTTCCGATAGTTAGCTTGGTAACGGCAAGCTGGTTTGCTTTTTGCTTAGGTATTTGGTCATGGATGCAGTGGCCGACGGAACAGAGCGGACCGCTCAACGGATCATCGACAACCTGAGCAGCGCAGTGTGCCTGTTCGATGCCGAGCTGCGACTTTGTCACGTGAATTCGACCGCGGAGGCGCTGTTTGGTCTGAGCGCTCGCCGCCTGCTGGGTCTTACTGCGCAGCAATTGCTGGATTCCAACCGGCTGGCCGGGCTTCTTGCCGTCGCCCTGGAGTCCGGTAATCCCTGGATCGAGCGCGAGTGCCGCCTGAAGGGGGTCGGGGAACATTCCGTCACCGTGGATTTGACCGCCATCCCACTGCAGGATCCTTCGCAGCCTCCAGGGGTGCTGCTGGAGCTGAATCCCGTCGATCACCAGTTGCGGATTGCGAGAGAGGAGAGCCTGCTCGCCCAGCAACGGGCGACGCAGGAGATGGTCCGTGGTCTGGCGCACGAGATCAAGAATCCGTTGGGCGGGATTCGCGGCGCGGCGCAGCTGCTGGAGGGAGAGCTGGACGATCCTTCGCTGCGGGAGTACACCCAGGTCATCATCCATGAGGTGGACCGCCTGCAAGATCTGTTGAATCGTCTGCTCGGGCCGCACCGGTTGCCCCGCATGCGTCGAATCAACATCCACCGGGTCGTGGAACGGGTGCGAACCCTGGTGCAGGCCGAGGCTCCGCCGGGGATCCGGTTACTGTGGGATTACGACCCCAGCCTGCCGGAGCTCTATGCCGATGCGGATCAGCTGGTCCAGGTGGTGTTGAACATCGTGCGCAATGCGGTCCAGGCGTTGCCGGGAGAGGGGGAGATCGTTCTGCGTACACGGGCGCACCGCCGTTACACCGTGGGCCATATCTGTCACAAGCTGGTCATATGCATCGAAGTCATCGACAACGGACCGGGAATACCGGAAGAGATGCAGCAGAAGATCTTCTATCCGCTGGTCACGGGTCGTGCGGATGGTACGGGATTGGGGCTCTCCATCGCGCAGTCGCTGGTGAACCAGCACGGGGGGTTGATCGAGTGTGACAGCCGGCCAGGGAGAACGAAGTTCTCGATCCTGTTGCCGGTGCGAGAGGGGATTGGAGCCGAGGATGAATGACCGACCGTTGATCTGGGTAATCGATGATGATCGTTCCATCCGTTGGGTGCTGGAGAAGGCGCTCACCCGGGCGGGGATCGCCGTGAAGAGCTTCGACAGCGCACAGGGAATAGAAAGGCTGCTGCTTAAACAGCAGCCGCAGGCCATCGTATCCGATATCCGGATGCCGGGTATCGACGGGCTGGAGTTGCTGGAGCGGATTCGGCAGAAGTATCCCAATCTGCCGGTCATCATCATGACTGCCCACTCCGATCTGGACAGCGCGGTATCCGCCTACCAGGGTGGGGCATTCGAGTATCTGCCCAAACCCTTCGATGTGGATACGGCGGTGGAGCTGGTACAGCGGGCCGTGGCCCATGCCGAAAACCGGGAAGAGCGGGTCGATCCGGCCGATACGCCGGAGATCCTGGGAGAGGCGCCGGCGATGCAGGAGGTGTTCCGTGCCATCGGGCGGCTGTCGCGCTCCAACATCACCGTGCTGGTCAATGGGGAGTCGGGTACCGGCAAGGAGCTGGTGGCCCGCGCCCTGCATCGGCACAGCCCCCGTCGCGAAGGCCCATTCATCGCCCTGAACATGGCTGCCCTTCCCCGCGATCTGCTGGAGTCCGAGCTGTTCGGCCATGAGAGGGGGGCGTTCACCGGGGCCCAGAGTCAGCGGCAGGGGCGGTTCGAGCAGGCGGATGGCGGTACCCTGTTTCTGGATGAGATCGGTGACATGCCCGCGGAGCTGCAAACCCGCCTGCTGCGCGTGCTGGCCGACGGCGAGTTTTACCGGGTCGGTGGACATGCTCCCATCCGGGTGGACGTACGCATCATCGCCGCCACCCATCAGAAGCTGGAACAGCTGGTGGCCGAGGGGCGTTTTCGTGAGGATCTGTTTCACCGCCTCAACGTGATTCGCATTCATCTTCCCCCGCTGCGCGAACGGCGGGAAGACATCCCCCTGCTGGTGAACCATTTTCTGTTGGCTGCGGGGCGGGAACTCGGGGTCGAGCCGAAGCAGGTGAGTCCTGCCGTGGTCGATCATCTGACCGGGTTGGAATGGCCCGGCAACGTGCGACAACTGGAGAACATCTGCCGCTGGTTGACGGTGATGTCGCCCGGTCAGGTGATTACGCTGGAGGATCTCCCCCCCGAGCTGAAGAAAGAGGGAGAGGCTCCGGCTGCCGCAGAGGATTGGCAGGCCGCGTTGCGCCGCTGGGCGGAGCAGCAACTGGCGCAAGGGGTGACCGGCCTGCTGGATATCGCCACCCCGCGCTTCGAGCGGATCATGATAGAGACGGCGTTGAAGCAGACCGGGGATCGGCGCCAGGAAGCGGCCAGACTGCTGGGGTGGGGACGCAATACCTTGACGCGCAAACTCAAGGAGCTGGCGGCCGAGAAATAGCGACATACGGGGGCGAGTGTTGCACGATGTTTCATGTGGTGCTCTACCAGCCGGAGATTCCGCCCAACACCGGCAACATCATCCGGCTATGTGCCAATACGGGCGCCCATCTGCACCTGATCCGGCCGCTCGGGTTCGAACTGGACGATTCCCGGCTGCGCCGCGCGGGTCTCGATTATCACGAGTACGCTTCAGTCCAGTTGCATGAGGGGCTGGACGCTTTCCTGGCAACGGTGAATCCGGTGCGGTTGCTGGCCTGCTCCACTCGCGGCAGTCGTAACTACGCCGCAATCCGCTATCAGGAGGGGGACGCGTTGCTGTTCGGACCGGAAACCCGGGGCCTGCCTGAAGCACTGCTGCACGGCATGCCGGCGCAACAGGTGTTGCGCATTCCCATGTTACCCGACAACCGCAGCCTCAATCTCTCCAATGCGGTGGCGGTGGTGCTCTACGAGGCGTGGCGGCAGCAGGGTTTCTCGGGGATGGAGTGAAGCTCCCGGCGATCACACCGCATCACTCGGTTTCCGTCTTCTGCTCCCTGTTCAGCAGGGATTCCACCGCCCTGGTTGGCGGCCGCCCCTCGTGGAGGACGAGATAGACCTGTTCCGAGATGGGCATGTCGATGTGGTGCTGCCTGGCCAACCCGTGCACCTCGCGGGCGGCCTGAATTCCCTCTACCACCTGATCGATCGCGGCCCGGGCCTGCTCCAAGCTCTCTCCTTCACCCAGACGAAGGCCCAGACGGCGGTTGCGGGACTGGTCGTCGGTACAGGTGAGCACCAGGTCTCCCAATCCAGCCAGACCCATCAGGGTCTCGCGCCGGCCCCCGAGCGCCCTGCTCAAGCGCATCATCTCGGCCAGCCCACGGGTGATCAGGGCTGCGCGGGTGTTGGCGCCGAAGCCCAGGCCATCGGCGATCCCCGCCGCGATGGCGAGGACGTTCTTCACCGCCCCGCCGATCCCCACCCCGATCAGATCGTCACTGGTATACGGGCGGAACGAACCGCTGTGCAGCCGGTTTGCCAATGAACGGGCGAAGCGGGGATCGTTGGCGGCGACGGTTACCGCGGTCGGCAGGCCGAGGGCCACCTCGCGGGCGAAGGTGGGGCCGGAGATCACCGCCAACGGTCGTTCTCTTCCCACGACCTCTCCGGCCACCTGATGCAGCAACTTGTGGCTGCCCGGTTCCAGCCCCTTCGTGGCCCAGGCGATACGGGTTTCAGGTGAGATCAGGGGGGCGATCCTGGAGAGGGTTTCCCGGAAGGCGTGGCTGGGGATGCTGAGCAGAAGGTCGTCGGCATGTGTGACCGTCCACGCCAGATCGGGCTCCGGATGAAGATTCGGGGGCAGGGAAACGTCCGGCAGGTAGGCGCGGTTCTCCCCCGTCTCCCGCATTTCGCGAAGATGCTCGGCATTCCGTCCCCACAGAATGGTCGGGCTGCCGGCGCGGGCCAGCTGAATCGCGAGGGCCGTTCCCCAGGAGCCGGCCCCCAGTACGGCGACGGGAACGTGATGCGGGCGGGTCATGCGGGCACGCTGAAGCTCCTCAGTGTGTGGCCTGTTGCTGCCGCATCCTCTCCTGGTGCTGCGCAAAAAGGGCGTCGAAGTTGACCGGGGCGAGCAGCAGTTGCGGGAAACCCCCTTTGGTGACCAGATCGGAGATTACTTCCCGCGCGTACGGGAAGAGGATGTTGGGGCAGAAGCTGCCCAGCATCACCGGCAGATCGGTTTCGTTTATCCCCTTGATGGTGAAGATGCCTGCCTGCTGGATCTCCACCAGAAAGGCGGTTTTCTCCTCCAGTTTGGCGGTTACCGTGAGGGAGAGCACCACCTCATAGGTCTCTTCATCGAGCGTCGTGCCTTTGGTATTGAGGTCGACATTGATCTGGGGTTGCCACTGCTCCCTGAAGATATCGGGTGAGTGGGGGGTCTCGAAAGAGATGTCCTTGGTATAGATCTTCTGAATGGCAAACTCGGCGCCACTTTGTTGCTGTTGTTCGTTGTCCGTCATCTCCGTGTTCTCTCGGGGGTATTCAGGGGTGGCTGCTCATCAGCTTCCTGAAATCCGCCATTGATGCATCGAAAAATGGTCATTTTTCCCTCTGTAAACCGGGGTCGTGCAAGGGTCATTGTAGCGAAAAAACCCCGCCCGGGTGCGAAATCCACTGCCGGGAGCACTATTTTTTGCTCTTGCTGTTCTTGCTGAGAGGGAGTCCGGCGCTGCTCCAGGCCATGATGCCTCCTTTCAGATTGTACACCGACTCGAACCCCTGCTTCCGCAGCAGGGCGCAGGCCCGGGCCGAGCGGCTGCCCGATTGGCAGACCACGATCAGGGGGGTTTTTTTGTACTCTTCCAGCCTGCCCAGCTTTTGCTGCAGTTGATCGAGGGGAATGGTTATCGAATTCAGGATCGTTCCTGTTTTCACCTCGGCGGGTTCGCGGACATCCAGCACCACGGCGTTTTCACGGTTGATCATCGTCGTGGCCTCTTGCGGGCTCACTGACCGGGCACCTCCGCCGGCGCCGACATATTGGTAGATCAGCAATGCAACGATGACGGCAAGGGCGAGAAACAGCTCCCAGTGATTGAAAAAGAAGGTAACGAACTCTTGCATGGTGATTCCAGGCCGGTTGTCGAGAAAAGGCCAATTCTGAGGGCTCCGGCGTCCGAGCGCAAGAGAAACAAGGGGCCGACCGGAGGTATCGGCTTGCCACCAGATGGGAGGACGGTCACCTGGCTATCGCCGGAGGTGAATAGAGATAGAGCAATCCGGTACCGAGGGGGGCATTCAATGTATCGATTATCTCCCCGTTCAACAGCAGGCGGCTGGCCAGGTGGGGCGCACCGACGGCCAGCAAGGTGCTGTCGTCGCTGAGGCAGATGGAGGTGCCGAACTCCCCGTAGCTACGCTCCGTGACCTTGGCGGTGGGTTTGATGTAGGCCAGTTGCCGCCACTTCTCCGCTGTCAGGGAGTAGAGATAGACGGCCCCGGAGTTGGAGCCCGTTTCGTCACGCTGTATTTCGTTGACACCAGTGGTACTGCTGTCTTCGAACGGGGCGCCCACCGCCAGCAGGGAGGCGTCTCGATTGAACGCCAGGGCCGTGCCGAACTCGTCATGCGCGCCGCGGCTGTGCGCCTGGATGCGGTGCCGTTGCTGCCATTCGTTCCCTTTTCCCTGAAACAGATAGACGGCCCCGGCATGGGGTATCTCCTTGTCCCCGCTCTCCCGCGGGGCACCCACCGCCAGCGTGGTACCGTCGCGATCGAGAATGACACTTGCTCCAAAACGGCTTCCCGGAGAGGGGGTGCCTGGCTGCACCAGTACCTGTTGCGACCAGCGTGAGGAACTGGTATCGAAAGAGAACAGGAATACCGCGCCTGCTCCCTCCTGCTGAGCCGAAGTGCTCCAGCCATCGGCCCCGATGGCCACCAGGGTGCCGGCCCGATCGATGGACACTGCGCGGCCGAACCCGGCCTCTGCCGCCGGAGAGTCCGGCTCGAGACGGCTACGCAGGCGCCACTCCTCGCCATTCCGGGAATAGAGGTAGACGGCCCCAGCCCCCAACAGCTCGGTTTCGCTGGCGGCGGTAATGCTCTGTTCCGTAGGGGCTCCCACCACCAGCGTGTTCCCGTCACCATCCAGGGCGAGGGAAGAGCCGAAGCGCCGATCCACATCGGTGGGTGTCACCTTCAGCGTAGTCTGCAGGGACCATCGACTCTCTCTCCCCTCGCCGCGGGAGAAGAGATAGACGGCTCCCCCGCCGGGCTCGAAAGGCGCTCCCACCGCAAGAACGGTCCCATCCGGACTGATTACCAGGGTGGTGCCGAATCTGCCGCTCTCCACCGGTGGAGCCGCTTTCAGATAGTCTTGAAAGCGCCAGCCTCCCTGATCGAAGTCGTAATCAAAGAGATAGACGGCACCGGCCCCCGTCAGGGAGTTGTCTTTCGTATCTCCATCACCACCATCCTCCTCGGGAGCACCGATGGCCAGGGTGGAGCCGTCGGCGCTCGATGCCACGGCGCTGGCGAAATAGTCGGAGAGGTCAGGAGAAGGGGATTCGAGGTGACCAATCACGGGCCGTATCACCTCTCCAGCCGACAGCTCTTTGGAGCTGCTGCATCCAAGGCTGTTGCACGCCTCCAGGAGATAGCTGGTTTTCGCCCATCCTTGCGGGCGAAAACGGAAATCCAGGCGATAGGAGGTCGCCTCGATCTCTTCCCCCACGGAGCGGTACCCGCTGCCGGTTCCATCATTCTCGTGCAATCGATAATAGCTGGCCCCCGCTGTCTCGTCCCAGGAGAAGATCAACTGTTTGGGGGTGAAGCGGGCCTTCAGGGTTGGTTCGGCGGGTTTTTCCTTGATGAGATTCCCCGTTTCACCGGGAGCCCCCAGGGCGGTATTCGTCTTGGGGGCAGTGTTGTTGACGAAGCAGCCGCCCAGCAGGAGCGAGAGAAGGAGGCAGCCGGCCATTCCAAGAGATGAAACAGACGGGGGGCGGTGTCTCGTTCGACTCATCTGGTCTTCTCCGGGTGGTTTCCGGTGGTTGCTGACATAGTCGGGGGCACTCCCCGTTGAATGGGGTTTCTCATCGCTCGTCTCGGTATTTGGTAAAGATAACCCGCCATCCGGGATTTATCAAAAAGCATTGTGATTTTTTCCTTAAATTCAATTCGTTCCTTCGTCATCCGGTGGTGCCCCCTCCATCCGGGGGGAGGAGGTTGGTGGTGCTCCAGGGTGCGACGGAGCCGGCTGTGGTTTGATATACTGAGTGGATGCTGACCTATCCGAACATCGATCCGGTGGCGCTCGAGCTGGGTCCCGTCAAGATCCACTGGTATGGCATCACCTATCTGATCGGTTTTGCCGCGGCCTGGTGGCTGGGTCGTCTGCGGGCGCGCAGGCCGGGTTCCGGCTGGACCGAGCAACAGGTTGGGGATCTCATCTTCTACGGTGCGCTGGGCGTGATCCTGGGCGGAAGGATGGGATATGTCCTGTTCTATGATCTGCCGGTCTATCTCGATGATCCGCTGCGGATCTTCCAGATCTGGCAGGGCGGGATGTCATTTCATGGCGGCCTCATCGGGGTGTTGATCGGCATGGCGCTGTTCGCCCGTCGTTATCGCAAGAGCTTTTTCGAGGTGACCGACTTTCTGGCGCCACTCGCCCCCATCGGGATCGGTGTGGTGCGTATCGGCAATTTCATCAATGGCGAGCTGTGGGGAAAGGTGAGCGATGTCCCCTGGGCCATGGTGTTTCCGAGCGGAGGGCCGTTGCCGAGGCACCCTTCACAACTGTATGAGTCTTTTCTGGAAGGGGCGGTTCTGTTTGCCATCGTCTGGCTCTATTCCAGCAGGCCGCGGCCGTTGCGCGCCGTATCGGGGATGTTTCTTCTCTTCTACGGTATCTTCCGTTTCCTGGTGGAGTTCGTGCGCGTGCCGGACCCGCAACTGGGTTATCTCGCCTTCGGATGGGTCACCATGGGGCAGATACTTTCCCTGCCGATGATCGTCGCCGGCGCGGTTCTGATCTGGCTGGCCTACCGGAAACGGGAGGTGTCGACGAAGCCGGCCGGAGTGAAATAGCATGCAGCCCTATCTGCAACTGATGCGCCATGTGCTGGAGCATGGTGTGCACAAGGAGGATCGGACCGGTACCGGTACGCTCAGCGTGTTCGGTTACCAGATGCGTTATGACCTGCGGGCCGGGTTTCCGGTGGTCACCACCAAGAAACTGCATCTGCGTTCCATCATCCACGAGCTGCTCTGGTTTCTGAGGGGAGATACCAATATCGCCTATCTCCATGACAACGGCGTCACCATCTGGGACGAGTGGGCGGACGAGAACGGAGATCTGGGACCCATCTATGGTTACCAGTGGCGCTCCTGGCCGACGCCGCAGGGGGAGCACATCGATCAGATTGCGCGGGTGGTGGAGCAGCTCAGGAGCAGCCCCGACTCCCGTCGTATCATCGTCAGCGCCTGGAACGTGGCGCAGCTCGACGAGATGGCGTTGCCTCCCTGCCATACGCTGTTTCAGTTCTATGTGGCGGATGGGCGGCTCTCTTGCCAGCTCTATCAGCGTTCCGCCGATATCTTCCTGGGGGTGCCGTTCAATATCGCCTCCTACGCCCTGCTGACCTTGATGATGGCGCAGGTGACGGAGCTGGAGCCGGGGGAGTTCATTCATACCCTGGGGGATGCGCATCTCTATCTGAACCACCTGGAACAGGCCAGGCTGCAGCTCTCGCGGGAGCCGTTCCCGCTGCCGGAGATGCGCATCAACCCCGAGGTGAAGGACATCTTCGGCTTCCGCTTCGACGACTTCGAGCTGGTGAACTATCGCAGCCATCCCGCCATCAAGGCCCCGGTCGCCGTATGATGGTTTCATTGATCTGGGCCATGTCCGACGATGGCGTGATCGGGAACGGGAACCGCTTGCCCTGGAGGTTGCCGGCGGATATGCGCTGGTTCCGCCAGCATACCCTGGGCAAGCTGGTGGTGATGGGGCGCAGGACCTTCGAGTCCCTCGGCGCGAAGCCGTTGCCCCATCGTGACAACATCGTCGTCACCCGGGATCGCAGCTACCGTGCAGAAGGGGTAGAAGTGGTCTCTTCTCCCCGGCAGGCGCTGGAGGTGGCCCGGGGGAAAGGGGCCGGTGAGGTGATGATCATCGGTGGGGCTGAACTCTATCGGGAGATGTTGCCACGGGCGGATCGGCTCTATCTCACCCTCGTACATGGCGAATTCGATGGTGATACCCGCTTCCCCGAGTTCGACCGGAGCGAGTGGCGGGTGGTGGAACGGCAGGATTTTGCGGCCGACGAGGAGAATCGCTGGCCCTTCAGTTTCCTCGTCCTGGAGAGAAGATAGCCTGTGGGACGGGTTGCCCCGGAATCAATTGCGGTCGTTCACGGCCTCTTCCGCCGCCTGACGCCGGCGCAGCATGAGGCGTGAAAAGAACAGCCCCGCTTCGAACAGCAGCCACATTGGAATGGCCAGCAAGGTCTGGGAGAAGATGTCGGGCGGTGTCAGCAACATGCCGATCACGAAGGCGCCCACGACGATATAGGGGCGCAAGGCCGCCAGTCTGTCCGGCGTGACCACCCCGGTGAGAACCAGGAGAAAGGTGGCCACCGGGACCTCGAAGGCGACCCCGAAGGCGAAGAACATCTTGAGTACGAAATCGAGATACTTGCTGATGTCGGTCATCACTGCCACCCCTTCCGGAGCGGTGGAGGTGAGAAACCCGAACACCAGTGGCATGACGACGTAATACGCGAAGGCCATGCCGATATAGAACAGGGCGGTACTGGAGACCAGCAGCGGCAATACCAGGCGCCGTTCGTGGCGGTAGAGACCGGGAGCCATGAAAGCCCATGCCTGGTAGAGAATCACCGGGATGGCGATGAAGATGGAGAGCACCAGGGTCAGCTTGAAGGGGGTCAGAAAAGGGGAGGCCACCTCGGTGGCGATCATGGAGCTGCTCTCCGGCAGGTGGGTCAGCAAGGGAGTGGCGAGCAGGGTGTAGATCTTGTTGGCAAACGGAACCAGCAGCAGAAAAACGATACCGACGATCAACAGGATGCGCAGGAGCCTATCCCGCAGCTCCACCAGATGGGAGAGAAAGGGTTGTTCCTGGTCGATCCGGTTTTTCGGATCATCGGGAGGAGGGCTGCTGCTGGGGTGGGTCATTTCGACGAGGAGCCGGTTTCATCCGATGATGTGGTGTCTGGTTTCTCCGCCGGGGATTCGGTTTTCCCGGGCTGTTTCTCGACCGGCTTGATCGCCTCGTCCAGAGCGTCCGCCGCAACCACCCGCTCCAGCTCCGAGCGGGTCTGGTGGAGGGATTGCTTCAACTGGTCGAGTTCGGCCTTCTGTTCCTCCATGATCTGTTTGAGTTCGGCCGTCTTCAGCTCCTGTTCGATATCCGATTTGACCGACAGGATGAAGCGCTGAATCTGCCCGTACCAGCGGCCGGCCTGCCGTGCGACCGTCGGCAGCCGCTCCGGCCCGATCACCAGCAGCGCGATGATGGCGATGAAAGAGATCTCCCAAAAGCCAATGTCGAACATGGTGGCTCGACTCCTGCCGTGACCATCGTCTCTGAGGGAGACTCAGCCTTTGCTTTTCTCCTTGCTGGCCTCGCCTTCGATGACGCGGCCACCTTCCGGCTCGCGTTTCTCGATGCGCTCTCCACTCTTTTCCGGCTCCTCTTCCTCTTTCATCGCCGTGCGGAAACCCTTGATGGCCGCGCCCAGGTCGCTGCCCACATTGCGCAGCCGTTTGGCGCCGAACAGGACGAGCACGATGGCCAGGATGATCAGCAATTGCCACGGACTTATACCCATGATTCTTTCTCCATTCTCGAAAAACCTCTAGAAACCGGGCAGGCCGGGACCGCCCACCAGATGAATGTGCAGATGGAAGATGACCTGCCCACCTCCCTTCCCGGTATTGATGATGGTGCGAAACCCTTCTTCCAGTCCTTGTTCCCGCGCAAGTTTCGGGAGTAACCGCATCATGTATCCCATGAGCTCGTCGTGCTCGGGTTCCAGGTCCGCCAGGCTCTCGAGATGAATACGAGGGATGACCAGCAGATGTACCTTGGCCTTCGGGTTGATGTCCTTGAATACCACCACCCGCTCATCTTCGTACACCTTGTCGGCGGGAACCTCGCCGGCGGCGATTCTGCAAAACAGACAGTCACTCATTTCCGCTCTCTCCCGGCCTTCTCCTCGATGCCCGACAGGCCGAAGCGACGCTCCAGCTCTGCCAGAACATCGACGGGTTTGATCCCCAGATGGACCAGCATCACCATACTATGGAACCACAAATCCGCAGTTTCATAAATGACCTGCGGCAGGTTTTCGTCCTTGGCGGCGATGACGGTTTCGGTCGCTTCCTCGCCTATCTTCTTGAGAATGGTGTCGAGGCCCTCGTCGTACAACCTGGCGACATAAGAGGAGGAGGGATCGGCCTGCTTGCGCGCCTCCAGGACCTCGGTCAGCTTCTCCAGTATGTCATTCATCCGGCGTTCCTCTGGTCGGAGGGGGTGTACCATAGATCTCGGCGGGATCCCTGCGCACCGGATCCACCGGACGCCAGCGTACCCCTTCCAGGCGCCGATAGAAACAGCTCTCCCTTCCGGTATGACAGGCGATCCCCCCTTTCTGTTCCACCTGCAGCAGGATGACGTCACCGTCGCAGTCCAGCCGAATCTCCTTGACCACCTGCCGGTGGCCCGATGATTCCCCTTTGCGCCACAGCCGGTTGCGGGAGCGGGACCAGTAGACCGCCTGGCCCTCTTTCACGGTCAGCTCCAATGCCTCGCGGTTCGCCCAGGCGAACATCAGAACCCGGCCGGTTTCTTTTTCCTGGGCGATGACCGGTACCAGCCCCTCTGCATTCCAGCGGATCTGATCCAGCCAGTCGGTCTCCTCGCTCACAGACGCACCTCGATACCGCGATCCCGCAGGTAGCGTTTGGCCTGCTCGATGGTGTACTCGCCGAAGTGAAAGATGCTGGCTGCCAGTACGGCATCGGCATGGCCCTGGAGGATGCCTTCTGCCAGGTGCTCGAGGGTACCGACCCCACCCGAGGCGATGACCGGTACCGATACCGCATCGCTCACTGCACGGGTGAGTTGAAGGTCGAAGCCGGATTTGGTTCCATCCCGGTCCATGCTGGTCAGCAGGATCTCCCCCGCCCCGTAATCCACCATCCTCTGCGCCCACTCGACGGCATCCAGTCCGGTCGGATTGCGGCCACCGTGGGTGAAGATCTCCCAGCGGAGCGGTTCATCCGTCTTGCTGACCTGTTTGGCGTCGATGGCCACCACGATGCATTGGGAGCCGAAGCGGTCGGCAGCCTCCTTGACGAATTCCGGGTTTTTTACCGCAGCGGTGTTGATGGCCACCTTGTCGGCACCCGCCTTGAGCAGGTAGCGGATGTCCGGGCTGGTGCGGATCCCCCCTCCCACGGTGAGGGGGATGAAGACCTGTTCGGCGACCTTTTCCACCACCTCCGCCATGGTCTTGCGATTCTCATGGCTGGCGGTGATGTCGAGGAAGGTGAGTTCGTCCGCCCCTTCCCGATCGTAGCGGCAGGCGATCTCCACCGGATCCCCCGCATCGCGGATGTCCACGAATCGGACCCCTTTGACCACGCGGCCATCGTCCACGTCCAGGCAGGGGATGATGCGCTTCGCCAGGCTCATGTTCCGCTACGGCTCAACTGGTCCGCAAGTTTCTGTCCGGCGGCGAAGTCGAGAGTGCCTTCATAGATGGCCCGCCCGGTAATCGCCCCCTGGATCCCCTCGTCGGCGACGGCGCAGAGTGCCCGAACGTCGTCCAGGTTGGTGATGCCGCCGGAGGCGATCACCGGGATGGTGATGGCGCGCGCCAACGCCACGGTGGATTCGATGTTGACCCCGCTCATCATCCCGTCACGGCTGATGTCGGTATAGATGATCGCCTCCACGCCGTCCTCTTCGAAACGCTGCGCCATGTCGATGACATCGTGATGGGAGAGCTTGGACCAGCCATCCACGGCCACCTTGCCCTCTTTCGCGTCCAGGCCGACGATGATGTGGCCGGGAAACTCCAGGCAGAGATCGTTGACGAAATGGGGGGCGGTGACCGCCTTGGTGCCGATGATCACGTAGCGCACGCCGGCGTCCAGATAGGTCTGCACTGTGTCCTCGTCGCGAATCCCCCCTCCGACCTGGACCGGCAGCTCGGGAAACGCCTCGCAAACTGCGTGGACCGCCGCAGCGTTCTTCGGTGTACCCGAAACGGCGCCGTCCAGATCCACCATGTGCAGCCGGCGGGCACCGGCCTCGACCCAGCGTCGGGCCATCTCCACCGGGTCGTCCGAGTAGATGGTGACATCGTCCATGGCCCCCTGGCGCAGGCGGACGCACTTGCCGTCCTTCAGATCGATTGCGGGTATCAGCTCCATTTTGTCTCGTGTTCAGTGGTTCCGGGTTGATGTTCAGCCGTTCCAGCGCAGAAAGTTGGCATAGAGTTCGAGCCCGGCCCGCTGGCTTTTCTCCGGGTGAAACTGGACGGCGAAGATGTTCTCCTTCGCTACCGCCGAGGCGAAGGTGTGTCCGTATCGAGTCGTCGCCGCTGTCAATCCCTCCTCGGCCGGGGTGACGTAATAGCTGTGTACGAAGTAGAACCGGGTGTCCTGTTCGATCCCGCGCCACATGGGATGGTCGCTTTCCTGATGAACCTCGTTCCATCCCATGTGGGGAATCTTCAGCCGCTCGCCGCCGGCGGGGTCGAACCTGTCCGCTGCAAAGGCATGCACCGAGCCCGGCAGGATGCCGAGACAGGGGGTGCCCCCGTTCTCCTCGCTGTGCTCGAACAGGGCCTGCATCCCCACGCAGATCCCGAGAAAGGGCTTGCTTTGGGCCACTTCGTGGATCACCTCATCCAGTCCGAGGCGGGCGATCTCCGACATGCAGTCCCGGATCGCCCCGACGCCCGGCAGTACCACCCGCTCGGCGCGCTGGATCTCCCCTGCATCGTGGGTGACCCGGACCCGGACACCGTCCCCGCTCGCAAACTCCAGCGCCTTGGCCACCGAATGGATGTTGCCCATGCCGTAATCGATGATCGCAACCCGGTTGGCCATGGCCGCTATAGCGCCCCCTTGGTGGAGGGAACGGTGTCCGGACTGCGGGGATCGCGCTCCAGCGCCATGCGCAGGGCGCGGCCGAACGCCTTGTACACGGTCTCGGCTATGTGGTGGCTGTTTCGCCCCCGGATCCCGTCGATGTGCAGCGTCGCGGCGGCGTGGTTGACGAAGCCCTGGAAAAACTCCCGGAACAGCTCGGTGTCGAATCCGCCGACGGTTGCACGGGGAAACTCCACTGCAAATACCAGCTCAGGCCGGCCGGAGAGATCGATCACCACCCTCGAGAGCGCCTCGTCCAGCGGAACGTAGGCGTGACCGTAGCGGCGGATCCCCTTCTTCTCGCCCGCGGCCCTGGCGACCGCCTGCCCCAGGGTGATGCCCACATCTTCCACCGTGTGGTGACCGTCGATGTGGAGATCCCCGCTCGCCTGGATCTCCAGGTCGATGAGACCGTGCCTGGCCACCTGCTCCAGCATGTGGTCCAGGAATGGAAGGCCGGTGTTGAGACGGGTCTTACCCTCGCCATCCAGGTCCAGGGTCACGGTGACCAGGGTCTCCAGCGTCTTGCGCTCTACCGTTGCGCGGCGTCCTGACATGATATTTTCCATCCGGTTCACGGAACAATCGGGGCAATCACCCTGCTCTCCCTTGAAATCCGCTACAGTTTCGGTTCGATGCGTGATTGCCCTTCGGGTTCATCGATAGCATAACCCATCTCAGCCATCGCTTTGAACGCCGAAGGGTTTATTGTACAAGCCTTCGGGACGAAGCGGGAATCGTTCTGTCTCAGGCGGTCATCGGCGGATGGCGTCGAGTAGCGCCTCCACCTCGCTGGCGTTTCCTTCCACATGCAGAATCGTCGCCCCTTCGCAACTCCCGGCGCCCCCGGCGGCCACCATGGTGGCGTTCAGGCCATAGAGGATGCGCACGGCATCTATTTCGGTGATCACCGTGGCGAATCCGGCCATGATCGGCATGTAGCCCAAGGGGGCGCCGGTGGCCCGGGAAAGGCGGCGCTGTCCCAGCTTGCCTCCCGCTGCGGGAATGGAGGGGACCAGTTTCTGCAGAGAAACGGGGACGATGAGTTCAGCGCCCCGCGCGTAGAGGATGGGGAGGGCGCCGCCGATACTGCCACCGGTGGGCGAGCCCAACAGGATGCCCACGTTGCCATCGGCGTCGATGGCGTTGGCTCCCTTGATATAGATGTCTCCGCGGTCGAAACGCTCCAGCAGGGGGCCGGGCCAGCCACGGGAGACGCGGCTCTCCTCTATCAGATAGGGGCCGGGCCCTCGCTCCGAGACCGGGGTTTCCGCAAACTCGCCATCATGGATCCAGCCGATGGCAAAAGCAGCATGGCCGGGATCCTCTCCCAGCAGGGCGTGCACCACGTGACGGGTGGTCCCTCCGCCGGCGATGACGATTCGGCCGTTGGCCATTGCCCGCTTCAATTGAGGGAGGGCGGCTACCGCCTTTCCAATCAGGCTGCGGGCGGTATCCGGGGGAAGGACGACGAGGGCGGTTTCCTGTTCCACCTCTCCATTATCCCGGATTCCGTCATGGGTTGCCATCCGGAGAAGAGTCGTGAAGGGAATTTTGCCCGAACCGGATGACGGGTAACGGCCGGATCACCACCATGCAATCCCTGTCCGGTGAAGAGCCCATCAGGAGAGGGAGTGCGTGAGAAAAGGGCGTTCACTCCTGGGCCAGGGCCGGCTCGGCGGTAAAGCTGTCGTAGTGCGTGATGCAGTAGTTGAGCCACTCCTGCAGCAGATGATTCAGCTGCCGTTTTTCGTCACGATGCCGCATCCTCGGGTTGGGGTAGTCATAGCGTCCCTCGAAACGGTGCTCTCCCTGGTACGAGAGGACCTCCGCCACCTTGGCATCGTGGTAGATCCGCACCTTCATGGTCATGTCCGACAGGTAGGGGATCTTCTGCTTGAAGGCGTGCCGAATGGTCAGCGTGGTGGTATAGCGACTGCACTCGTCGATAGTCACATTCAGTTCCATCTGGGGGTTCTGGATGGTGAGTTCCGGCATCTCCATGTCGATGAGTGCCGGAAACAGCTGCAACAGGTTTCTGTAGTTGTTTTCGAACACCCACATGGGAGAGGGCTGCCGTTCGCTGAGTTGATATCGATACATGGCTGGTACAGTCGTTTGTTAACAGTCTCGAATATAGCTATCGACATCTGCCGCTTTGTTCTATAGTTTTTATCCTACTCGAATTCGCAGAGATTGTTTTTACAATTTTCGTCCAAAGCGCCTCCTGCTGAGAGGAGGGCACGTTTCATTACCCGTTGAATGAATAAAATAACCGATTATTTCAAGGCGTTGCCTCAATACCTGCTGCCCCACCACCCGTTGTCCCGGGCCATCGGTCTGTTGGTGAGGTGCCGCGTTCCCTGGTTCAAGAACCTGTTGATAGATGGTTTTCGCAGGCTCTATAACGTCGATCTGAGTCTTGCCGCAGAGAGCGACCCCCATGCCTACCCCGATTTCAATGCCTTCTTCACCCGGGCCCTGCGGCCGGATGCGCGGCCGTTGCCTGCCGCCGAAGAGGCGGTCGTCTCGCCGGTGGATGGTCGGGTCAGTCAGGCGGGGATCATGACGGACGGGCGTCTGTTGCAGGCAAAGGGACGGGACTATTCATTGACCCAGCTTTTGGGCTCCGTGGAGCTGGCCGATCGGTTCCAGGGTGGAAACTACGCCACCATCTATCTCTCTCCCCGGGACTACCACCGGATTCACATGCCGTTGCGCGGTCGTTTGCGGAAGATGGTGCACATCCCCGGGCGGCTGTTCAGCGTCAGCCCCGCTACGGCAAGGGTGATCCCGGATCTTTTCGCCCGTAACGAACGGGTGGTCTGTCTGTTCGAGACCGAGGCGGGGCCGATGGCGATGGTGCTGGTGGGGGCGATCTTCGTGGCAAGCATCGAGACTGTCTGGGCGGGGGTGGTGACTCCTCCTGCGGGCAAACGGATCACGCAGTGGGAGTATGAGCAAGATGCTCCGGAGCTGGAGCGTGGTGCCGAGATGGGGCGGTTCAACATGGGATCCACAGTGATTCTCCTGTTCGGCCCAGGGGGGGTGGAGTGGTGCCCCGCATGTCATCCGGAGGCAGTGGTGCGGATGGGGCAGCAGATCGGGATCTGTCAGCGGTCGACGGTATCCTGTTGCGATGAAAGTCGTTAACAGGCCACTTTTTCTTGTTTTTGGACATTTTTTGATCCAAATTAAACTGGATTGGTTGCGGTTTTGTATATACTCACGTATATAGGAAGCCGGAACGGGTTAATCTGGAAGAGAGCGTTTGGCCCGTTGCGCTGTCATGACGACGGGACGCTGCTGTGCAAAGCAAACAGGTTGAATCGCAATTACGAAACTAGCTGAGAAGAGGTACGACTGATGAAGGTAAAAGGAAGTTTGATCAAATTGTCCGCTGCTGCGTTGGCAGTAGGTCTGATGGCTGGCTGCGCACACAAGGGCCCCCCTCCGGTGACCGCGGATGATCTCGCCAAGGTACAGGCAGCCGCCGATGCAGCGATGTCTGCAGCAACCAAGGCCCAGAACAGCGCTGCCGCGGCAGAGCGGACCGCCAACGCGGCGATGAACAAGGCCGAGGATGCCAAGCGGGCTGCCGATGCATGCAGCGAGCGCTGTGGGCGGATGACCGAGAAGGTGATGGCCAAGTAGTCCCGTTTACAGCGCCTCTCGGCTCCTTCCAGGGCAATCGTCTTGGAAGGGATGAGGCAGATGTGAAACGAGAAAGGCCTGGAGGATTACCTCCGGGCCTTTTTCATGCCGATTTCGCTGTAACCATTCAGCTCATCCCTGAAATCCACCATTTCTGTGTTGAAAAATGGTCGTTTACACTCACAAACTCACATTTTTCGCCCAGAACCGGCGAATTTCAGGGGCGATCTGAACAGTTACCGGCTCGTTTCAGTACTATGCTGAATGGTTACATTTCTTTTTCCGTTACCAGGGCGGCGGTTTCTTCCCTTTTGCCAACCGCAAGCGGAATGCCGCGCTGTTGCCGGGCTATCTGCTCGATGCGGGCCCAGTCCACATCTACTGGAATGTCCCCGCGGGCGGAAGAGATCACCCTCACCACTGGAGTCAGGTTGATGGTGCCCCCCAGCCGCTTCATCTCCTCTTCCAGTGGCGGATGGGCCTCGAGATAGAGCGTGCCGTCGAGCCAGCCCGATTTGTAGGGCTGATTGATGATGCGTACGGGGGTATTGATACTGATCAGGGGAAAAAGGGCCTCGATATCCTCCGGATAGAGCCGGATGCAGCCGTGGCTGACCCGCATCCCGACGCCGTAGGGTTTGTCGGTTCCATGAATCAGATAGCCCGGCATTCCCAATCGTAATGCGAACCGGCCCAACGGGTTGTCCGGGCCCGGTTTGACCACTCTGGGCAGCTCGATCCCCTTCTCCGCATACTCGGCGCGGATGGAGTCTGGCGGGATCCAGACCGGATCCCGTGTCTTCTGCACGACCCGGGTTTTTCCGGTGGGGGTTTCCCAGCCTTCACGTCCGATCCCGATGGGGTGAGTGATTACTCGCTTTTCTCCCGGCGGGAAATAGTAGAGGCGAAGTTCCGCCAGATTGATGATCAGCCCCTTTCTTGGTGGCGGCGGCAGAATGAAACGGGTGGGGATGGTGATGCGGGTTCCCGCTCCCGGAAGCCAGGGGTCGACGCCGGGGTTGGCGGCCAGCATCTCGCGATAACCGAGATCGTACTCTCTGGCGAAGTCGGAAAAGGTATCCTCGTAACGAGCGGTGATCTCGACCACGTTGCCGACCACATCTTCCCCGTCCGGAGGAAGGGGAAAGCTGAGAGCCTGGCTGATGACGGGAAACCAGACCAGCCAGATTCCATTCAGCCATATCCACACTTTTTTCATGTCATAGCCGCTGTTTGCATGCTTTTCTCGTTGGCCAGTATGCCCCTTTGACCGCTGCAGTTAAAGGCCCTTTCTCCCCCTGCCGATAGGTCTTCGGTAAGAGCGCCATGAAATTGACGCGATATGGTCATCATGCCGTCAGTTGAGTGGCGCTCCGGAAAACGCATAGGGACATGGTCAGATGTGATATCTCCGAGAGCCCATGCGAATGAATGGTTTCAGATTCCCAGCTGGAGAGGCAAGAGGTAACGGAAGTGGTTTCCTCGCGGCAAACCTTCTGATCGGCGGAGTGATGGTCTTGCTGTTGCTGTCCGGGTGCCAGGATGGCAAGGGATCGGGGGGAGGGGCCGTAGAAGAGGTGGTAAAGGTGCTCCATCCCCCGCTGGTGGAGGCCGTGCGGGGTGAACAGCCGCAGGAGGATCTCTATCAATATGATGCCGAAAGCGGGATCTACTACCAGGCCGTTCCCGGATTCGTATGGCAAGGGCCGTTGACCGAGGTGGACAACCGTTTCGCGGATCCCGCCGCCTACCGCTATGCGGGGTTCGCCATGCAGGTGGAGACCAACGAAAATCGCCCCGGCCCGGAACAGATTTGCAGCAATTCGGCCAGCATCGCACTCTATCCGCCCGTGGCTGCCGTCACCGGGAACGGAGTGGTGTTCGATCCCATCGTCGGACTGGGCAATCGAACGGTCTCTGCGGGAGAAGGGGGGTGTGGCAACGAATTCTTTCGGCTGCGGGTACTGGATGACGATGGCGACGGGGAGTGGGATCGGCTCCAGTACAACTTCCCCCCGGGGGAGAACAGCGAAACCTTGTTGACCGAGGCGGCGCCCGGTGAATGGCAATTGCGCAGCGGTGTGCAGGTGCTGGCCAACTTCCGGCTCTCTTCCATCTCGCCGGTCCAAGGCAAGCCCTTTCGGTTGCCGATGCCGGTCCCCCGCGTCAACCGGGACCCCGAGAGCGGCCTCGTAGAGAGTGTGGATGTGCGCTGGTGGCGCTACGATCCGGCCACCGCCGACTATGAGCCGGTGGTCGACAGCGACGGGATCCCGCGCAGCGTGGTGGAGTTGCGTTACGGCACGGCCACTCCGGAGCTTCACGAAGCGGTTCGCGCCTATGGACTGGTGGAGCGGGCGGTCTTTCCCCGCTATCCCTGGCGGCTGTTCGACAGCGGGACCCAGGGGACAGGGGAGCCCCAGGTGACCGCAGTACACATCTCCTACGAAGCGGCAGGGATCGCCTATCGCTTCGTCTGGCAGGCCTCATAGCGGGTATCAGGCGCGCTCGACGGGGAAGGCGGTCACCTCGTGGATGTGTGATGCGCCGGTCGAGAGCATGAGTAACCGATCGATCCCCAGTGCGACGCCGGCACAGTCGGGCAGACCATGGCGCAGCGCGGCCAGAAACCGGCGGTCGATCGGGGGTTGGGGCCGTTTCATCTCCTTTCGCCGCCGCAGCTCTTCGAGGAAACGCGCTTCCTGCTCCTCGGCATCGGTCAGTTCATGAAAGCCGTTGGCCAGCTCCATCCCCTCCAGAAACAGCTCGAAGCGGGCGGCCAACGGGGGATCTCCCTCTTCGATCCGGGCCAGAGCCGCTTGTGAAGCCGGATAGTCGAAGAGAAAGGTCAACCGGCCTTTGCCCAGCCGGGGCTGGATCCGATGGGTCATCAGCAGATCAAGCCAGCCGTCGCGGTCGTCGGGCTCCAGCCCTCTTGCCTCCAGGCCGTGCAGGGCGGCCCGACGCCGGATTTCCCGCGTCGGCGACCGGAAGGGATCCAGATCCGCATGGCGCTCGAACGCCTGCCGATAGGTGAGGTATTCGCTCTCGGTGCGCTCTCTCTCCGGAATCACCCACGCAATCAGCTCCTCCACCTCACGCATCAGGTGGTGGTGGTCGAAACCGGGGCGATACCACTCCAGCAGAGTGAATTCGGGATTGTGATGACGTCCCGCCTCTCCCTGACGGAATACCCTGCAGATCTGGTAGATGGGTCCGCAACCGGCAGCCAGCAGGCGTTTCATCGCGAATTCGGGTGAGGTGTGCAGATAGAGCGTTTGCCCCGTTGGCGCCCCGGGACCGGCATAGATGGTGGAAAAGCTCTCGATCTGTGGGTCGGTGCCGGTTGCGGAGGAGAGGAGCGGGGTTTCCACCTCCAGCACCCCCCGCTCGGCAAAGAAGGTGCGGATCCGGGCCAGCAGGGCGGCCCGCCGCCGAAGCATCTCCAGCGACGCCGTCGGCCGCCAGTCCATCAATCCCGGACGCGCGAAATGTACTCCCCGCTGCGGGTATCCACCTTGAGTAGATCCCCCTCGTTGACGAACAGGGGGACCTGCACCACGGCACCGGTCTCCAGGGTGGCGGGTTTGCTGCCGCCGGTCGCGGTATCGCCGCGGATCCCGGGCTCGGTCTCCACCACCTTGAGTACCACGTGATTGGGCGGGGTGACGATGAGAGGGGCACCGTTCCACAGGGTCACGGTGCAGAGATCCTGCTCCTTGAGCCACTGCTTGGCATCGGCTACCGCCACCTCGTCTGCGGCAATCTGCTCGAAGGTCTCCGGATTCATGAAATGCCAGGAGGCCCCGTCGTTGTACAGGTATTGCATCTCGGTTTCCACCACGTCCGCAGCCTCGATACTCTCACCCGATTTGAAGGTGCGCTCGATCACTCTTCCGGTCTTCAGGTTGCGCAGCTTCACCCGGTTGAAGGCCTGCCCCTTGCCCGGCTTGACGAACTCGTTTTCAATGATGACCGCGGGATCACCGTCCAGCATCACCTTGAGTCCGCGCCTGAATTCGTTGGTGCTGTATCGTGCCATGGTGTTGTCCGACTCCTGTACAATCCGGTGCTTATGATAACCACAAAAGCCGAACTTTTACATACGCCCCGCTGGCAGCGGGAGATGGCCGAAGCGATCACCGATCCCGCGGAGCTGCTGCGTTGTCTGGGACTTCCCGTCTCCCTCGCCGACACGTCGGCGGGAAAGCATTTTCCGCTGCGTGTCCCTCGGGGATTCGTCCGTCGCATGGAGCGGGAAAACCCCCGGGATCCCCTGTTACTCCAGGTGTTGCCGCGGATGTGGGAAAACCGTCCGGCGGAGGGTTACCGGCCGGATCCGGTGGGGGATCTGGCCTCCATGGTGGTGCCGGGTGTGATCCACAAATACCGGGGGCGGGTGCTGCTCGTGGCCACCGGCGTCTGTGCGATCCACTGTCGTTACTGCTTCCGCCGCCATTTCCCCTATGCCGATGCCAATCCGCGGCGGGGAGAGTGGGAGGCCGCGCTGGAATATATCGCCGACGACCCCACCATCGAAGAGGTGATATTGAGCGGCGGGGATCCCTTGCTGCTGGCCGACACCCGTCTGGCAGGTCTCTGTAGCAGGCTTCAGCGGATCCCTCATCTGCGCCGTTTGCGTATCCACACCCGCCTGCCCGTGGTGCTGCCGTCGAGGGTGGATGACGCACTGCTGGGATGGCTGGGGGAGAGCCGGCTGCAGACGGTGATCGTGCTACATGTCAATCACCCCAATGAACTGGATGGTGTGGTCGGCGGGGCGCTGGCGGATCTCGCGGATACGGGAACCGTCCTGCTGAACCAGTCGGTGTTGCTGCGCGGGATCAACGACGATGCGGCGACATTGGCCGCCCTCAGCGAAGCGCTGTTTGCCGCGGGCGTGATGCCCTACTATCTGCATCTGCTGGACAAGGTGGAGGGGGCGGCCCACTTCGACGTGGACGAGGGGCGTGCCATCTCCCTGCTGGCTGAGCTGCGTGAGCGGTTACCGGGTTACCTGGTTCCGCGGCTGGTTCGTGAGCGGGAGGGAGCGCCCGCCAAGACCCCGGTCTGTTGAACGGCCCGCTCGGCGAGCCGCCTCAATGGGGCGTCTGATAGAACTGCCGGAACAGCGCCGGATAGACGATTTTGCCGCCGCGATCGAACGTCCCTTCCGCCAGTTCGAGTACCAGTATCGCTTCCTTTTCTACCGGCAGGTTGCATTCGAGCCCTTTCTGAAAGGCGGGTTCGAAGCCAAAGCGTGCGTAGTAGTCG
>Ga0256832_1000027_pt1 | contig 95052 bp, 86 predicted proteins | sample 134614metaG_FD_190534 | JGI IMG/M metagenome (GOLD analysis project Ga0256832, IMG submission 190534) | Hydrothermal vent microbial communities from Lau Basin, Pacific Ocean - 134-614 | ecosystem: Environmental > Aquatic > Marine > Hydrothermal vents | place: Pacific Ocean: Lau Basin | collected...
TGTACCGGACATTCAGACCATGCATCCGGTTGAATTCCCGCTGAAGGTCGGCCAGCGTCTCCACCTTCCCCTCACCGAGGGATTGAATGAGGCTCAACGCCAGACGTTGCGGGGTTACCTTGCGGAAGCGCCGGCACTGCCCCGATTCCATGCCCAGACGTCGAAGCTCTTCCCCGGAAAAACCTGTTTCATTTGACTCAAAACGCGGCTAATCTGTTTGTGTCCCATCCGATCCACTCCAATCGTTGTGTTTGTCTACTACGATCGGATCGGGTGGGGCGCTATAAGTTCCCGATAGGGCTTGGTTTTTCTCTTAAAGATCTTACCTATGATGAAGCCATTAGAAGTATTGGGCCTATCTGGCCTGTATCTTTTTTCATTTACTGCTGTGCTCGGTGTTGCTGGCGCCAATATTGGCCTATTACTTATGTTAATTGCAATTTTGCCAGAAATACCGAAAATCTGGAATTGTTTAAAATACAGCGTACCCTTCTGGATGATTCTTATTGGTGTTTTGGGTATGGTTGTTGCTGCTCTGATAGCAAGCTTCCAGTTACCGGAAACTGCCGATCGCCAGTGGGGCCAAGCGTTGCGATGGGGAGATATAATTTGGTTACCAATCATTGCTTGGTGGTTTAGATCAAAGCCGGAACGCTTTTATATTGCTTTCGCCCTATTTGCGGCAGGTGCATTGTCCCGGATGTTTTATTTCATGCCCTGGGATGACTTCCATGCTCTCATTGCTGGGGAATATCGCCCCTACGGATTTGGTTTATGGCATATCCCTTTCAGCGCCTATCTGGTGGTTATTTTGATGGGAGTTATCTATTTTGCGCCACGGCTTATTCTATCAGGGAAGAATAACTGGATTCGTTCAAGCGTGACAGGCATATTGTTGCTGGTTGCACTAATATGCATCGAAGGGATACTGATAGGGAAATCCAGAGGAACCTGGATTGGCGCATTGTTGGTTATACCAGTATCCTTGGTATTTTATTTTCAAAGATTTTCTGCCACGACGCAAGGTTGGCTACAGCGCAGTGCAGGATGGGGTGGTATGCTGGTAATGTTGGTGGTGCTAGGAATGATATTGCTGGCCCAGCGAGAGGGAATCCAGGAGCGTGTGTTTCAGGAGCGAGAAGTCTATCAGCCAATACTTGAAGGTGATATATCCCGTATACCTGCAACTTCGATAGGTACCCGTATTCATTTGTGGCATTACGGGGTAGAGCAGTGGCTGGATAAACCATTGTTTGGGTGGGGGCCAGGATCGGAGCAATATCTGATAGCAAAAAGCGGTATTACCATCGGTGGTATTTCGCCACCCCATTTTCATAACACGTATATCGATATACTGGTTCGTTTTGGGCTGGTAGGGTTTGTTTTTTCTGCGGTGCTTTTATGGCTTGTATATAGAGATATATGGAAGTGTTATAAAGCGGGACAGTTGCCAGCAGACTGGTTTTATTTTTTATTCTCCATAATGGCATTTTGCCTAATATGGAGTTTTTTCAATACCCGCTTCATGCGTTGGGATTATCGTGATTTTACGCTGCTGTTTCTGGGTATGTCATTAGCCTTGACGCGATTCTTCGTAGAGAAAAGTTTTTTTGAAAAACTCAAGAGGAAACGATCTTAGCTGCTCTTCAATTGTTTAGAAATATAAATGAAATCGATCCTCATCGTCCGCCTTTCCGCCATTGGCGACGTGGTCATGGCCTCTCCCCTGATTAAGGCTGTAAAACGCCGTCATCCCCGGGCCCATCTCGCGTGGCTGGTCCAGCCGGAGGTGGCGGAGCTGCTCAGCGCCAACCCTGATTTGGACGAGGTGATCGTCTGGCCGCGGAGCCGGTGGTATCGCTTTTGGAAAGAGCGCCGTTGGCTTCGTCTGCTCAAGGAGATGAGGGATTTCCGACGGATGCTTCGGGAAAGGGAGTTCGATATGGCCGTGGATGTGCAGGGATTGTTGAAGAGCGGCGTGCTGGGATGGCTCTCCGGAGCTCCGGAGCGCATCGGGCTTGGTTCGAAAGAGGGTAGTAGTCTCTTGATGACTCGGGTGCTTCCCAAGCCGGTGTCGGATCGTCGTATTGGATCCGAGTATCTACATCTTGCGCGTGAACTGGGGTGGGAGAGCGAGCCCTTTCAGATGGAGATCGCACGTACCGACGAGGATGAGAGTTTTGCCCGGGAATTTGTTGAACGGGAGGGGTTGGATGATGGTTATGTAGTGTTCGCGCCTTTCACTACCCGGCCGCAAAAGCATTGGGTTGAAGAGCGTTGGGCCGAACTGGCCAAGTTGCTCTATCGACAATGGAACATGCCAACGGTGATATTGGGTGGACCGGGAGACCGGGAGTTGTTCCGGCATTTGACCGAGCGCTTTGCAACCCCGGTGTATGGGGTGGTAGGGGAGAGTACGCTGCGTCAGTCAGCGGCTGTTATCGGCAATGCGAAGCTTCTGGTAGGAGTCGATACAGGTATGACTCATATGGGGATCGCTGTCGATACTCCCACGGTTGCGTTGTTTGGCGCTACCTGCCCATATCTGGATCCGGGAATCGCTGCAGCTCGGGTGATCTACAAGCACTATGATTGTTCCCCCTGCCGGCGCAGGCCGACCTGTGCCGGGAAATTTCCATGCATGACGGCGATTACCGCGCAAGAGGTAGCGGTGATGGCGGAAGAGGTCCTGTCATCATGAAGATCCTGCATGTGGAGACCGGCAAGCAGCTCTATGGAGGAGCGCTTCAGGTTCGCTATCTGCTGCACGGTTTGCATGCGAGAGGAGAGCAGAATGTATTGGTGTGTAGCGAGCAGAGCGCCATCGGTGTGGATGCCGAAGTTCAGGAGGTAACGGAGCGCATACATGTTGTGCCCATGTCGGGTGATCTGGATGCGGCTTTCGTATGGCGATTGCGGCGCATCATCCGCGAAGAGGCACCTGACCTGATCCATCTTCATAGCCGCCGAGGCGCCGATCTCTGGGGGGGGATCGCCGGCCGTCTCGAAAGGGTACCGGTTGTCCTTTCCCGCCGAGTGGACAATCCGGAGCCGCGCTGGTGGGTAGCAGTGAAGTACCAGCTTTACCACCGGGTGATCACTATTTCCGAAGGGATACGGCGGGTATTGCTGAGCGAAGGGGTTCCCGCACCCAAGGTGGTTTGTGTTCCGAGCGCAGTGGATACAGAGCTATACGTACCGCGATGCGATCGGGCATGGTTCGAAAAGGAAATGGGGCTCGCGTCGGGGCAGCCGGTGGTGGGAGTCGTGGCACAGCTCATTTCGCGCAAGGGGCACCGCTATCTGCTGGAGGCGATCCCGGGCATACTGCGACAGGTTCCCGAGGTACAGTTTCTTTTTTTCGGCAGTGGTGCTTTGGCGAAACCGTTGGAGGACGAGGTTTACCAACGTGGTCTTGCCGGTAATGTCCGGTTGGTGGGGTTCCGTGACGACTTGGCGCGGATTCTTCCCTGTCTCGATGTCGTCGCACATCCAGCCACCATGGAAGGGTTGGGGGTGGCGCTGTTGCAGTCGTCGGCTTGTGGCGTACCCCTGGTGGCCAGTGCAGTGGGTGGGATTCCGGAGATCGTCAAGGAGGGGGTAAACGGTTATCTGGTGTCGCCACGGAATCCGTCCGAGTTGGAACGGGCGTTATTGGCACTGCTTCAGAATCGGGATCGGGCGCGGATGATGGGGATGGCCGGTCGGGCCTTCGTCGAACGAAACTTTTCTATTGAAGCAATGGTAGAAGGAAACAGGAAGGTTTATGCAGAAGTGCTGTCCGTTTGAGTTTGAGATAGCAAGATATCGGGGACGGGAAAGGTGGTGCGGCGTCTGTATACCCTGATTCTCTATATGTTGATGCCGGTGGTGGTGGGCCGCTTGATATGGCGGGGGTGGCGCAATCGGGAGTACTGGCGTCGGTGGGGGGAACGGTTTGGTCGTTTTCCTTCTCCGGAGATGAATTCTCCCATTTGGATACATGCCGTTTCGGTAGGAGAGGTACGTGCAGCGCAGCCCCTTGTCCGAGAAATAAAGCAACGGTGGCCGGCCATCCCCCTGTTGGTGACTACCACCACCCCTACCGGCTCAGAGCAGGTGAAGGCATTGTTTGGGGAGTCGGTACTCCATACCTATCTCCCCTATGATCTTCCTGGCCCGGTCAAGCGCTTTCTCGATGGCGCACAACCCAGGCTCGCCCTGATCATGGAGACAGAGCTGTGGCCCAACCTGTTTCATGGCTGCGCCAGCCGCAAGATACCCATCATCATCGCCAATGCCCGCCTCTCTGCCCGCAGTCTGCGAGGATATCGTCGGGTGTCGTCGCTGATCCGGGAGACATTGCGTTCGATCTACCTGGTGGCTGCGCAGGGCGAGCAGGATGCGGAACGCTTCCGTCAACTTGGGATGGAAGCCGACCGGATTCGGGTGACCGGCTCGATGAAGTTCGATCAGCCCCTTCCGGAGGGGCTCCAGAAACATGCCGGCGAGCTGCGCCGACGGCTGGGTGAGAAGCGGATGCTCTGGATTGCCGCCAGCACCCATCAGGGTGAGGAGGAGCAGATCCTCGATGCCTTACGGCAAGTACGTCGCGAGCATCCGGATTGTCTGCTGATGCTGGTTCCACGCCATCCGGAGCGTTTTGGGCGGGTGGCGGAGCTCTGTAGCAGAGCCGGTTTCCGGGTGGTTCGCCGTAGCAGCGGGCGTCCCTGTGACCAGGATGTGGACATCTTTCTGGGTGATACCATGGGTGAGCTGATGCTCTTCTATGCCGCCTCTGACGTGGCGTTCGTGGGCGGAAGTCTGGTTCCCACCGGGGGGCACAACATGCTCGAGCCCGCCGCACTGGGCAAGCCGGTGATTGCCGGTCCCCATCTGTTCAATTTCACGGAGATTGCCGCGGCGATGGAGCGGGCAGGAGCGCTTTGCAGGGTGGCTGATGGCGCCGAGCTGGCCGAGGTTACGAGCCGGTTGCTCTCCTCGCCGGAGGAGCGTGCCGGTATGGGAGAGGCGGGGCGCCGTCTGGTGCAGCAGAACCGTGGAGCCTTGCAGAGGGTGCTGGATCTGGTGCGACCCTGTCTCGAAGGATGATCAATCAGGTGTTTCCCAACGGGCGAATGACCAGTTTCTGTCCAGGGATCAGCGGCTTGGCTGTTGGAATGGCATTCCATTTGGCCAGCTGGGAGATGGTCACCCGGTAACGGCGTGCCAGTCCCCAGAGAGTGTCGCCGGTGGCGACTACATGGGTGATACCGGTATGGGGTACAAGCGATGCGAGTTCCTCTGTTTCCTGGAAGGGGATCTTCAGTCGTTCCCCTCTTCGCAGCAGGGTGCCATCCAGGTCGTTGACACGCATCAATGCCGCTACCGAGGTGCCGTAGCGCTTGGCGATGGTGCTCAGGTTCTCGCCGGCGGCGACGGTGTGATACCTCCAGCCAATCCGCTCCTCGGGCGGCAGTTGTGCCAGCTTCCATTTGAACCGGGCCGCCTTGTGGACGGGCAGAAGCAGGTCATGAGGGCCGTCGGGAGGGGTGAGAAGCTGGTTGAAGCCGGGGTTGAGCTCCCAAAATGTCTCCAGATCCATCCCGGCGAGCCGGGCCGCCACGGCGAGATTGAGCCGTTTGTCGATGCGCAGCCTGGTCAGGTAGGGTTCGTTGGGTATCTTCTTCAGGGTGATGCCGTAGTAGTCGGGGTCCATCACCATGGCGGAGATGACGATGAGTTTGGGGATATAGTGCCGGGTCTCCTTCGGCAACAGGTGGCGGATGGACCAGAAGTCCCCCGACTTGCCGTTGCGCCTGGCGAGCCGGACGGCCCTCTCTACCGTGCTGCCTCCCGAGTTGTATGCCGCGAGCGCCAGCAGCCAGTCGTTGTCGAGCCGCTCATAGAGATCTTCCAGATAGTCCAGCGCCGCCCGGGTCGAGGCCAGGATGTCACGGCGACCATCGTACCACTCGTTCTGCTCCAGCCCGTAGTGCCTGCCGGTGGAGGGGATGAACTGCCAGATGCCGGCAGCTCCGCTGCGGGAGAGGGCGAAAGGGCGGTATCCACTCTCCACCACCGGGAGCAGGGCAATCTCGGTGGGCATGTCCCGCTTCTCTATCTCCTCGAGGATCAGGTAGAGGTAGGGAGCCGATTGCTCGACCACCCGATTCATGTGATATTGGCGCTGATGATACCAACTCATGCGTGAAGGCAGCTCTTCCGGCAGATAGCTGGAGAGACGGAAGCCGGCGCGCATACGTTCCCACAGGTCGAGCGCCAGGGGAGGTTGCGGCTCCGGCTGTGGAGCGACCTTTTCCGCATCGATTGCTACGCGGCGCGGGGGTTTCGATTCTCGTTTCACCTGGGCAGAGAGCTCTTTTTGCGGCAACGGCAAGTAGAGTTCCACCTTGCGCTGGGGCGCCTGGGCGCAGGCCGCCAGTCCCAGCCCGGCTAACAGTAGGATCGATGTCTTCACCGTACGCATGGAGCGCATGGTAGGGGAGCTGTTTCCACTGGTCAATGTGAATCGTTTTTTCAGTATCTTTTCAGATTGTTCTATGTATATCGGTCAGCCAAATCGGTCTCGCCACTCTCTCAGGACCCTGAAGACCGCTTTGGCGCTCTCCAGTGGATGCCCGGCGAACCGCTCTGCGGCCTGGATGACCTCGGACTGGTGACACCGCAGGAAAGGGTTGGTGCGTTTTTCCTTCTCCAGCGTGGAAGGTACGGTCGGTTTTCCTCTGGCCCTCAGCTGCCGGCTCTCTTCCATCCGCTCGAGGATGGCGGGATTCCCGGGCTCCACCAGGCGGGCGAAGCGCAGGTTCTCTTCGGTGTATTCGTGGGCACAACAGATGAGGGTTTCATCGGGCAGCCGGGAAATCCGCTGCAGGGAGTGGAACAGCTGCTCCACCGTGCCATCGAAGACCTTGCCGCACCCTGCGGTGAACAGGGTATCGCCGCAGAAAAGCCAACCGTGCCCGTAGTAGCCCACGTGTCCCGCCGTGTGTCCCGGGATCTCCAGCACTGAAAGCTCTATTCCGATCTCTTCCAGCGGCAGTCGTTGCCCTTCTTCGACCGCTTCCGTAAGGCGGGGTATGCTCTCTCTTGCCGGGCCAAATACTGGAACCGGGTATCTGACCACCAGCTCGGGGATTCCCTCCACATGATCGTAGTGGTGGTGGGTCACCAGAATGGCCGCCAGTTCGAGATGGCTCCCGTTCAGTGCCTTTTCCACCGGAGCAGCCTCGCCGGGATCCACGACAACGGCCTTCCGGCTCGTTTCACTTTCGAGCAGCCAGATGTAGTTGTCTTTTCGTGATGGCAGAGCGGTTATTTTCGGCATGAGCGGGTATAGTATAGCCTTTGACGGGTTTATTGGCCCGGTACCACCACAACCTGTTTCTTGCATCGAGCCGGAGAATCCCGGGGCTGATTCGGGCGATCACGGCGGAATATTACTATTCACGGGTAGTCATGGCGGCGAAATCACTGCAGCAAGAGGAGGCCGTACGGGTCTGGCGGAGGCTTCGGGCCTGGTTTCACCTGCGGGCCGGCCGTTTGCTGCTCGAACAGGAAAAGGCACAACTGGACGCGATCCTGCCGGATCTGTTCGGCTATTATCTCCTGCAGGTAGGTTCACCGGGCAGGAGCGACCTGGTGTCGGCGAGCCGGGTCCGGCATAGAGTCGTCATGTCACTGGAACCCCTCTCCTCCGGCAAGTGGTCGAGAGCCCCCCATCTTTACGGTGAGGCGGATGCGCTGCCGTTTGCCACGGAAAGTCTCGATGTGGTCCTGCTGCCACATGTGCTCGAGTTCACCCCCGAGCCTCACCAGGTACTGCGGGAGGTGGATCGGGTGCTGGTGCCCGAGGGACATCTGGTGGTGGTTGCTTTCAATCCCTGGAGCCTCTGGACCCTTTGGCGTTGGCTTGGATGGCGTCACCGCAACCCCCCGTGGTCGGGGAGTTTCCACAGTTCGGCCCGGCTCCAGGACTGGCTGCGGCTGCTCGGTTTCGATACGATGCTGGCCCGCTCTTTCGTCTACTATCCCCCTGTCCGCCATGGTGCCTTTCTGCGCCATTTCAGGGTGTTCGAGTATCTCGGAGAACGTTTCGAGCCCTTTCTGGGCGCGGTGTATATCCTGGTGGCGAAAAAGCGGGTAACCACGTTGACACCGATCGCACCCCGCTGGCGGCTGGGCCGCAAGCTGCTGCCGAACGGTGTTCCTGAGCCAACGGTCAGAGGGAGGACCGAATAATCGATGAGCGACAAGGTGGAGATTTTTACCGATGGCGCCTGCAAGGGGAATCCCGGCCCGGGGGGATGGGGTGCGCTGTTGCGCTATCGCGGGAAGGAGAGAGAGCTTTGGGGAGGAGAGCCCGAGACCACCAACAACCGGATGGAGCTGATGGCCGCGATCCGGGCCCTGGAGGCGCTCAGGCGTCCCTGCCGGGTGGAGTTGACCACTGACTCCCGCTACCTGCAGAAAGGGGTGACCGAATGGATGGCAAACTGGAAACGGCGGGGCTGGAAGACCGCCGGCAAACAGCCGGTCAAGAACATCGATCTGTGGAAGAGGCTCGATGAGGCGATGCGCCGCCACCACATCGAATGGCACTGGGTGAGAGGGCACACCGGTCATGCGGAAAATGAACGGGCGGATCAGCTTGCCAACCGCGCCATTGAGGAACTCAAGGAGGCTGGAAGATGAGGCAGATCGTTCTGGATACGGAAACCACCGGCCTGGAGCCCGCCGAAGGGCATCGTATCATCGAGATCGGTTGCGTGGAGCTGGTACGGCGACGCCTGACCGGAAACAACTATCACCAATATCTGCAGCCGGACCGGGAAATCGACAGCGGGGCGGTGGAAGTACACGGCATCACTACCGAGTTCCTGAGTGACAAGCCGCGATTTGCCGACATCGTGGAGGATCTCCTTGCCTATCTGAAGGGCGCCGAGCTGATCATCCACAACGCGCCCTTCGACGTAGGATTCATCAATCACGAGCTGGCGCTGTTGAAAGGCGATTACGGTCGGCTGGAGGACCACTGCACCATTCTGGATACCCTGGAGATGGCGCGCAAGCTGCATCCGGGGCAGCGTAACAGTCTGGATGCCCTGTGCAAGCGTTATCAGGTGGACAACTCCCAGCGTGAGCTGCACGGTGCCCTGCTGGATGCCGAGATTCTCGCCGACGTCTATCTGGCGATGACCGGCGGGCAGGTCAAGATGGCGTTCTCAACGGAGGAGCAGGATGCCGGAGCCGGCCGGGGCGGGACCGAAGAGGTGGTCCGCCGGCTCGTTGCAAAGGAGAGACCGGCCCTGAGAGTGATTCGCGCTACGGACGAGGAGCTGCTTCGCCATGAAGAACGGCTCTCTGCCCTGGATGATGCCTGTGGCGGCACCGGTTGTGTCTGGCGAAGCCTGGAACGGCGGGAAACGGAGTGAGCCGGTGAGGCCACGAGGATTGGGGAGCGCACGCAGGCCGGTCGTTTCCACGGCCTGCGTGCAGCGGATCATTTGTCTTTGGTGATGGTCGCCTTCTCCACGATCACTGGATAGGTATATCCGGCTCCAAAATCGAGATCCACGGTGACGGTTCCCACTGCGGTGATCTCGTCACCCACCTTGGCGGTATCCTGACTGGTGATGGTGATATCGTTGGTTCCCTTCTCACCGGTGCCGTCCCGAAGGTGGATGAAGTTACGGTTCATGATGCCGTTGTTCACCTTCACCACCTTGCCGTGCAGTTTGACCTGTTTTCCCTTGAGCTGATCCTTCTCCTGATAGAGTTCCGCGACGCTCTTCCGGACGGGATCCGCTGCGGAGACCGCCAGGGGTGCCAGGCAGAGCAGAGCGGCCAGGAAAGTGATGACGATACGATTCATAATGACTCCTGGAGGTATGATGTTGTCACGAAATGCCATTCTATCAGGAGTGAAGGCCGATGGCACTCCTCAGCGGAAGATCTGGAACAGCTCCCGGTTGATCAGAAAGTGGATCCAGATGCTGGCGGCGTAGCCCAGCGCGATGGCCCACGACCATTTCAGATGGGCGAAAAAGGTATATACACCCCGTGCCTGGCCCATCAGCGCCACCCCTGCCGCCGAGCCGATGGAGAGCAGCGAACCGCCCACCCCGGCGGTGAGCGTCACCAGCAGCCACTGCCCGTGGGACATCTCGGGATTCATGGTGAGGATCGCATACATCACCGGGATGTTGTCCACGATGGCGGACATGATGCCCACCAGGACGTTGGCGGCACTGGCGCCGAGGTCGATATACATAAGCTCGGACGCCATCGCCAGATAACCGATGGTTCCGAGTCCTCCTACGGCCAGCACCACGCCATAAAAGAACATCAGGGTGTCCCACTCCGCCCGTTTCATGCTGATGAAGATGTCGAAGGGGCGATGACGAGGTTTGTAGTAGCGCAACAGTTCCGCTCTTGCCTCTTCATCTAGCCGCAGATTCTCCATCGCCGGTGTCATCGAATCGATACGCTCGAGCTCGTGGCGACGCAACCGGTAACCAAACAGCGCCAGCAGGCCCATGCCGGTCATCATTCCCATCGCCGGTGGCAGGTGCAGGTAGCTGTGCATGACCACCGCCAGGGCGATGGTGCCCAGAAACAGCGCCACCACCATGTAACCTCCATACTTCACCTGGGTGGAAGCGGTTTCAGCCACCGGCTCCGGTTTCTCTTTGGGGACGGTGAGGGACATCAGGAACGCGGGGACCAGCCAGTTGGCCAGTGACGGAATGAGCAAGGCGAAAAACTCCGAAAAATGGACCCGTCCCGCCTGCCAGACCATCAGGGTGGTGATGTCTCCGAAGGGGCTGAAGGCTCCCCCCGCGTTGGCCGCCACTACGATGTTGATGCAGGCCACCACGATGAAGGGTCGGTTGCCGCGGCCGATGGCAGTGACTACCGCTGCCATCACCAAAGCGGTAGTAAGGTTGTCGGCTACCGGGGAGATGCAGAAGGCCAGCAGACCGGTCAGCCAGAAGATGCTGCGCAGGGAGAAGCCGGCCGAGATCAGTTTGGCGCGCAGGGCGTTGAAGATCCCGCGCTCCTCCATGGTGTTGACGAAGGTCATGGCCGCGAGCAGGAACAGCATCAGCTCGGCGAACTCCAACAGCATGTGCTTGGCGGCGTCGTGGACCGCCTGATTTTCGCCGTGACCGACGTAGGCGATACCGATGAGCAGCCAGATGATCCCGGCACCGACGATGACCGGTTTCGACTTGCGCAGATGGAGAAACTCTTCGCCGATCACCAGCGAGTAGGCGATGATGAAAACGAGCAATGCCGTGATGCCGTACCAAGTGGCTGTCAGATCCAGAAGGGGGGGCGGTGGTTCGGCGTAGGCGAGGGCCTGGATGGGCAGGGTGAGCAGAGCCAGCGTCAATATCGCCAGCGTTGCCCTTGAACGGAAGGGGCACCGGATAGTGGATTCGTTCACCTGTTGGTCCTTGTTTACTTCAGACGAGGCCGGCAAAGGGCTGGACCTCCACCAGCTCTCCCGCACGAACTCCTGCATTGTCCGCCGGCAGCACGATGAAACAGTTGGCGCGGCTCATGGAGCTGAGGATGTGGGAGCCCTGATGGCCGCTGCTGGCCACTGTGAGCTGTCCCTGTTCATCCTGTTGCAGGATACCGCGCTGGAACTCCGTGCGTCCCGGCCGCTTCTTCAGATCAGTGGTACAGGTGGCGTGCAGCCGCAGCGGGGTGATCCCGGTCGCTCCCATCTGCTGGAGCAGTGCCGGCTGGACGATCTGGTAGAAGGTGACCACGGCGGAGACCGGATTGCCGGGCAGGCCGAAAAAGAGGGCATCATTCACCTTGCCGAAGGCCAGCGGCTTGCCCGGCTTGATGGCGATCTTCCAGAAATCCACTTGGCCGAGCCGGGCCAGGGTTTCGCTCACGTAGTCCGCTTCGCCCACCGAGGCGCCGCCGGAGGTAATCACCGTATCCGCGATTGCGGCGGCATCGTGAAATGCCTGTTCGATGGCCTCCCGCTGGTCGCGAATCACCCCCATGTCGATGAGATCGACACCAAGACGGGTGAGAAGTGCATGGAGCATGTAGCGGTTGCTGTCGTAGATCTCGCCTTCGCCCAGGGGTTCGCCGGGGGAGCGCAGTTCGTCGCCGGTGGAGAAGAAGGCCACCCGCAAACGGCGCTTGACCCGTATCTCTCCGACCCCCAGGGAGGCGAGGGAGCCCAGATCGGCCGGGGTCAGCCTGCGCCCGGGTTCGAGCACCGTCTGGCCCCTGGCCAGGTCCTCTCCCGCATGGCGAACGTGCTGGCCCGGCCTGTGGCCGGTGCCGATGTGTGCCAGATCGCCGTCCCGCTCCACCTGCTCCTGCATGACCACCGTATCCGCCCCTTGCGGCAACACGGCGCCGGTCATGATGCGTACCGTCTCTCCCTTGCGCACCTCTCCGGCAAACGGGTGACCGGCGCTGGAGGTGCCTGTCACCCGCAATGCCACCGTTCCCTCGGAGGACAGATCGTCACTCCGAACCGCGTAGCCATCCATCGCCGAGTTGGTATAGGCCGGTACGTCGATGGGAGAACGAACGGTTTCGGCAAGGATACGGCCCAGGGCGGTATTGAGCACCACCTGCTCCTCCCCGCGGATGGTCGGGACGGCGGCCTTTATCCGATCGAGCGCATCGTCGAGGGGTAACAGGCTCATTGGTCACGCTCCAGAAACTCTGTCAGGATGAAATTGGCGATCTCCTCCGGCTGGTTGAGATCCAGCAACGGCAGGTCGGTCTCTGCCTCGAGTGGGGCGTCGCTGGCGACGGCCACGATATGGCTATCGGCCGGAAAGAGCAGGGGGTGGCCCAGACTGGGACGGTGCAGCTCTATCTTCGGGATAGGGGCCTGCTTGAACCCTTCCACCAGGATGAGATCCAGGTGCTTGTGGTCCAGATGGGGGATCAGATCCTCCAGCTCCGGAACGTCCTCGACCGCGTTCTCTGTCATCAATGCCCAGCGTTGACTGGAGGCGATCATGGTCTGCAGGGCCCCCGCCTTGCGCAGCCGGTAGCTGTCCTTGCCCGGTGTGTCGATGTCGAATCGGTGATGGGCATGCTTGATCATGCCGATCCGCACGCCGCCGCGGCTGAGGATGGGCAGAACCCGCTCCAACAGGGTGGTCTTGCCGGTGCCGCTGAAGGCGGCGAAACCGATGACTGGAATCTCCGTTTGCATGGGCCAGTGGTCCTGTGTTGCCGTAATAAAACGACACTCCCGGACGGTTTCCCGTCGGGAGCCGGTCGTTTCTCGTAACGAATCTGCCCGCCCAGGGCCAATCTTGCGCCAGATTATACCTTGTAATAGTCGCGGTACCACTCCACGAACCGCGCAACCCCCTCCTCCACCGGTGTGGAAGGGCGGTAGCCCACGTCGTCGGTGAGCGCCTGCACGTCGGCCCAGGTGGCGGGAACGTCACCGGGCTGCATGGGCAGCATCTTCTTCTCCACCTTCTTGCCGATGCACTCCTCCAGCACCTCGATATAGCGCAGCAGCTCCACCGGCCGGCTGTTGCCGATGTTGTAGACTCTCCACGGTGCCGAACTGGTGGCGGGATCGGGAGTGTCCCCGCTCCAGTCGGGGTTGGGTTCGGCGACCTTGTCCAATGTGCGAATCACCCCCTCTACGATATCGTCGATATAGGTGAAGTCACGCTGGTGCTTGCCGTGATTGAATACCTCGATGGGTTCGCCGGCGAAGATGCTCCTGGTGAACATGAACAGGGCCATGTCCGGGCGCCCCCACGGCCCATAGACGGTGAAGAAACGCAACCCGGTGGTGGGCAGGCCATAGAGATGGCTGTAGGTATGGGCCATCAGTTCGTTGGCCTTCTTGCTCGCCGCGTAGAGGCTGAGAGGGTGATCCACGTTCTGGTGTACCGAGAAGGGCATGGCGGTATTGGCGCCGTAGACCGAACTGGAGGAGGCATAGACCAGATGCTCCACGTCGTGCTGGCGACAGCCCTCGAGGATGTTCATGAAGCCGACGATGTTGGCATCGATGTATGCGTGGGGATTTTCCAGAGAATAGCGTACCCCTGCCTGTGCGGCCAGGTTGACCACGCGCTGGGGTTCATGCTTGGCAAAGGCGGCGAGAAGGGTCTCCCGATCCGCCAGATCGGCACGGATGTCGGTGTAGCCGGGGTGCTCCTGGAACTGCGCCAGCCGCGCCAGCTTCAGATTGACGTCGTAATAGTCATTGACATTGTCGATGCCGATGACCTCGTCTCCGCGGTCCAGCAAACGTTTCGTCAGTGCCGCGCCGATGAAACCGGCGGTGCCTGTGACCAGTATCTTCATGAATGGATTCCCCCTCTAGACTAGAAAAACAAACCGATACCAATACAGCGGCGAGATCCCGGACGGCGAAATTTCTTCCGGTGTCGGCCGAGCCATGTCGTTTGGGTTTGAAGGATGATTATATTATCAACCCCGCGACCAAGTATATCGGCCTCAGCCGGTGTGTATGGCACCCAATGTGCGCCACAACCCCTTTTTTACGACAAGCCCTCTCTCTGACACGCCCTCCAGGTACACATGGCGGCCCTTTACACGTGAAATCTGTCGGGGGGCGGAGCAGCACACCTTCCTGTGCTGTGGCTCTTGGCAAGGGAGTGACCCCTTCCCTGCGAGTCACACCACGATATGTGCCTCCGCTTGTCGTCCCGATATCAGTACGTCTGGTTGCCAGGTCATTGGGCATCGCCCCTGTATGCCCTCGAGGTGCTGGTCGATGATGCGTTATCCCGTGTTTCGCATGCCGGCCGCGATGGCGTTGATGGAGCGTAACAGAGGTACCAGCCAGATCTCCCGTTCCTCCTCGCTGAGCGACTGGTGGTGACGGCGCCGCAACAGGGTGATCTGGATATGATTGAGCGGATCGAGATAAGGCTCGCGGCGCAGCAGAGAGAGGCGCAGCGGAGGATTGTCCTCCAGCAACGCCTGGTTCCCGGAAACCTCCAGCACCTGTCTGACGGTTCTTGCATACTCGTCACGTATGATGCGGAAGATCCTCTCCCCGGTCTCCGGGTCCTTGCACAACCTGGCATACTGCTCGGCGATGGCCATGTCGGCCTTGAACAGGGCCATCTGGGCATTGCTGATCAGTGAGCGGAAAAAGGGCCACTCCCGATACATCTGCCGCAGTTTCTCCAGCCGCTCCGGATCGTTGCCACGCCATGACTCCAGGGCCGTACCGATGCCGAACCAGGCGGGCAGGGTATGACGTGACTGTGCCCAGCTGAACACCCAGGCGATGGCGCGGACCGACGACTTGGTGCGGTCCCCCTTCTTGCGATGGGATGGCCGGGAGCCGATGTTGAGCAATCCGATCTCGTTGAGAGGCGTGGCCTCGTAAAAATAGTCCAGGAATCCGGGGGTCCGGTCGGTGAGCTGGCGGTAGCTCTCTTCTCCGCTGGCCGAGAGGCGGTTCATGACCTCCAGATAGTCGCTGCAATAGGGCTGCCACGGCTGGATCATGCTGCGACTGGATTTCAGCAGCGCGGATACCCCCATGGTGAGTTCATAGACCGCCGTCTCCAGATTACTGTACTTGTAGGAGAGTACCTCGCCCTGTTCGGTGAATTTGATCTGTCCATGGACCGTTCCCGGTGGCTGGGAGAGGATCGCTTCGTGAGTGGGGCCGCCTCCCCGACCGATGGTGCCGCCACGACCGTGGAACAGGCGGTGGGCGATGCCTCGTTCCCGCAACAGGTCGGTGACCTGTTTCTGCGCGTTGTACAGCTGCCAGGAGGAGGAGACGATGCCGCCATCCTTGCATGAGTCGGAGTAGCCGAGCATCACCTCCTGGAAATTTCCCGCCTCTTTCAATAGATCCCGATAGACCGGAATGTCCAGCAGTTCACCCATCACCGGTTCGATCCGCTCCAGATCCTCGATGGTCTCGAACAGTGGCGAGATATGGATGTTGCAGAACCACTCTCCATCGCGGCGCCCCGCCAGCCCGGCGAGAGCGGCGAGCAGCATCACCTCCATGATGTGGCTGGCGTGGTGGGTCATGGAGATGACGTAGGTGCCGAAGGCCCGGGGGCTGATCTCCTTGCGCATTTCTCCCATTACCTGGAACACCTCCAGGGTCTCCCGGGTGGGCTCCGAAAGCGCCTCCATGTCGAGTCGCAGGCGGTCGGTATCGGCGGTCAGCTCGCTCAACAGGGCGAGCCGCTGCTTTTCGTCCAGGGCGGAGTAGTCGATCGCCTCGGCCTGTCGGGCGAGAATCTCGGCTACCGCCTCGCTGTGGCGGGTGGATTCCTGGCGGATGTCCAGCCGCATCAGGAAGAAACCAAAGGTCTCCACCAGGCGGATCAGATCCTTCAGCTCCGCATCGGCACAGCGCCGGTCACCGTGATTGTAGAGGGAGGCCCGTATCAACTTCAGATCCTCGAGGAAATCTGCCTCGTCGGTGTAGGCATACTCGCAGGGGAGTGGTTCCGTACCGTGGATCAGGCTGTCCACCCGCTTCAGATTGTCTTTGAGACGGCGCTGCATCACATAGAGTTTGCGGCGGTAGGGCTCGTGCTGATAACGGTTGGGACGCCTCTGGAAGATCCCCGGGAACCGGGCCTCGTCCCGCTCCAGGCTTTCCAGGAACGGTTCGCTCGGCTGGCAGAGGCGGCTGGAGTGGGTGAGCTGCAGGATCAGCTGGCTCACCCGGCGCAGATACTCGCGCAGCACCTGCTGATGTTGCATGCGTACCGCCGTGCGGGTGGTGTCCGGTTTGACGAAGGGGTTGCCATCCCGGTCACCACCAATCCAGGAGCCGAAGGTGAGGAAGCTGGGCACACAGACGGGGCTGTCGCTGCTACATTCCCTCCCATAGACCCGCTTGATTACCTTTTCCAGGTTGCGATAGGTCTGGGGGACCGCCATGAACAGACTCTTGTGAAAATAATAGAGCCCGTTTTTTATCTCGTCGCGAACCTGTGGTTTCAGCACCCGGACCTCGTCGGTGCTCCACAGGATCTGGATCTGGGTCTCCAGGGAGTCGATGATCTCCTGTTTCTCCTCCTTGGTCAGGCGGTAGCTGTCCAGCCGTTCGCTGGTGAGGAAGATGCTGCGCAGCCGCTCCATGACGATCCGCCGCTTGGATTCGGTGGGGTGGGCGGTGAATACCGGGATGTAGCGCAGCTGGTCGAGCATCTCCTGGAGCTGTTGCGCGGTGACCCCTTCGGCCTTGAATTCCCGCAACACCGTGTCGAAAGAACCGCCCCACAGCTTGCCACCGCCCCGGATGCGGCGCCGGCGCTGGCGGTGCTGATAGGCCTCTTCGGCGATATTGACCAGACTGAAATAGATGTTGAAGGCGCGTACCACGTGACTCAGCGTGTTGGCGTCCAGGTTGCAAACCACCTGTTGCAGCTGCTTGCGCTTGCGTGGACTCTCCTCCTTGCGCAGAGAGATATAGCCCTTGCGCAGGGTCTCCACGGCATCGAACACATGTTCGCCGGCGTGGGTGCGCAGCACGTTGCCCAGCAGTCTGCCAAACAGCTTGACCCTGGAGCGTAACTCCTTGTCCGCCAGATCGTTGATCATCTGATGTTCCCCGCAGTGGTTGTGGTTCGGGTTGCGTTCTGCGCCACTCCGGCGTCGTTTCGGTTTCGGGCCCGAATCGGTTTGAGTCGGGCACCAGACGACCTCCCGCCCATGGGGCAGCCACGCTGTTGCGCAATTCTAACAAAAAGCGGGATTCTCCGGGAGGCACGTTTATTGCTAATTTCCTGATTCCGGGGCCTGATTGAGGGGTAAAGGCGGTCGATTCCTTGGCGGATTGGCGCCAGCAAGGGGCTCCAGTCAAAAATGTGACCTGGAAGTTTCAGAAATTGCTGAAAGTCCGGCTATGATGAGGATATCTGAATGGATGGAATGGTAACGACGATGAAATTGACCCAATCACCGGCGTGGCTGGCGCTGGGCAAGCACTGGCAGTCGATGGCGGATGTGCACATGCGGGCGCTGTTCGAGCAGGATCCGCGGCGATTCGAGAAGTTTACCCTCTCTGCCGCCGATATCCTGCTGGACTACTCCAAGAACCGGATCACGGAGGAGACCATGAAACTGCTTCGTGCTTTGGCCCGGGAGGCGGACGTGGAGGGGTGGCGCGAGCGCATGTTCCGCGGTGAGCGCATCAACTTCACCGAGAATCGCCCGGTGCTGCACGTGGCGTTGCGCAATCGGAGCAACCGGCCCATCCTGGTGGATGGGGAGGATGTGATGCCGGCAGTGAATGCCGTGCTGGCGCGCATGGAGCGCTTCGTGGGCAAGGTGCGCAGCGGTGAGTGGCGCGGTTATACCGGCGAGCGGATCACCGACGTGGTCAACATCGGGATCGGCGGTTCCGATCTGGGGCCGGTGATGGTCTGTGAGGCGCTCAAACCCTATGGTCGCGACAGTGGTCTCACCATGCACTTCATGTCCAACATCGACGGTGACCACGTTCAGGAGATCCTGGATCGAGTGCAGCCGGAGACCACGCTGTTCATCGTTTCCTCCAAGTCGTTCTCCACCCAGGAGACACTCACCAATGCGCTGACCTGCCGTCGCTGGTTTCTGGGGACGGCCAATGAGTCGGCCGTCGCGCGTCACTTCGTGTCGGTGAGTGCCAACGTGAAAGCGGCCGAGGAGTTCGGAATCCGTGCGGAGAACGTGTTCGGTTTCTGGGACTGGGTGGGGGGGCGCTACTCCCTCTGGTCTGCCATCGGCCTGCCCATCGCGCTCTATCTGGGAATGGAGCAGTTCGAGGAGCTTCTGGACGGTGCCTACCAGATGGACGAACATTTCCGCACCGCTCCGCTGGAGCAAAGTCTGCCGGCAACCCTGGCATTGCTGGGGATCTGGTACAACGACTTCTTCGGTGCCGAGACCCAGGCCATCCTCCCTTATGATCAGTATCTTCACCGTCTCACTGCCTATCTCCAGCAGGCGGAGATGGAGAGCAACGGCAAGCGGGTGCAGCGTGATGGCGAGGTGGTGGATTACTCCACCGGCCCCATCATCTGGGGCGAGCCGGGCACCAACGGGCAGCATGCCTATTTCCAGTTGCTGCACCAAGGGACGAAACTGGTGCCGGCCGATTTCATCGCCCCTCTGGAGAGCTATCATCATCTTGACGATCATCATCGTATCCTGCTCTCCAATTTCTTTGGCCAGACCCGTGCGCTGATGTGGGGCAAGAATGCCGACGAGGTGCGTGCCGAGCTGGAAGCCGCGGGAATGAGTGGTGCGGAGCTGGAGTCACTGGTACCCCACAAGGTGTTGCCGGGCAACCGTCCGAGCAATACCCTGTTGATACCCAAGCTGACGCCGCGCACGCTCGGCTCCCTGATCGCACTCTATGAGCACAAGATCTTCGTGCAGGGGATCATCTGGCGCATCGATTCTTTCGACCAGTGGGGTGTCGAATTCGGCAAGCAGGTGGCTGGAGCGATCCTCCCGGATCTCGAAGGGAAAGAGCCGGTGGAGAAATATGATTCATCCACCAACGGGCTGATCAACTTCTATCTGAAACACCGCTGAGTCAATCGCCATCGCCGGGTTCCCCCGGAGGGGACCCGGCTTTGTCGATACCTGTTCTCCCATCCTCTCTGTCTCACCACTCTTCTGCTGTCTGGTTCGAAGGCGGGTGGCACGATCACCAACTCCCCGGGTAAGACACCCGGGCTGGATTGATCTCGGTCAACATCCAGGCGAAACACAATATATAGTCGTTGAAATCATTTATCTGCGCGATATATTGTGTCTATCACAATCAATCAGGGGGTCCGGAAAATGGCTTGTCAGGATGTGGCGGTGACGGTTCGCTTACCCGCCGAGGTGATAAAACGGGATGGTCGTCGTACCGGTTTCGATCGGAGCCGAATCGATTCGGCCATCCAGCGAGCCGGCGCGGCGACCGGCGAGTTCGGTGAGGAGGAGGCGCGCCGGCTCGGCAGCGAGGTGGTCAAGGTGCTGAGCCATGCCCGCTGGCAGGGAGCGCTGGATATCGAGCGCATTCAGGATGTGGTGGAGCAGGTGTTGATCAGCGCCGATTACCTGCGCACTGCCCGGGCCTACATCGTCTATCGGGAACAGCATCGCAAGTTGCGCCAGGATCGCCGGACGTTGGTGGATGTGGCCGCGTCGGTGAATGAGTATCTGGAACGGGCCGACTGGCGGGTCAATGCCAACGCCAACCAGGGCTATTCGCTCGGTGGTCTGATCCTCAATACCTCGGGCAAGATGATTGCCAATTACTGGCTGAACCACGTCTATCCGCCGGAGGTGGGGGAGGCGCACCGGGTGGGAGATCTCCACATCCACGATCTGGACATGCTGGCCGGTTACTGTGCCGGCTGGTCGCTGCGCACCCTGTTGCAGGAAGGGCTCAACGGAGTGCCGGGAAAAGTGGAGGCCGCGCCCCCCAAGCATCTCAGCAGCGCAGTGGGACAGATGGTCAACTTCCTCGGTACGTTGCAAAACGAATGGGCAGGGGCGCAGGCCTTCAGCTCGTTCGATACCTATCTGGCTCCTTTCGTGCGTAAGGACAATCTCTCCTACGAGGCGGTGCGGCAATCCATCCAGGAGCTGATCTACAATCTCAACGTTCCCTCCCGCTGGGGGACCCAGACGCCATTCACCAACCTCACCTTCGACTGGGTGTGTCCCGAGGATCTGCGGGAACAGGTCCCCATCATCGGTGGCGAGGAGATGCCCTTCCATTACGGTGAGCTGCAGGCTGAGATGGAGATGATCAACCGGGCATATATCGAGGTGATGACGGCCGGGGATGCCAGGGGCAGGGTGTTCACCTTTCCCATCCCCACTTACAACATCACTCCCGACTTCCCCTGGGAGAGCGAGAACGCAGAGCGGCTGTTCGCCATGACGGCCAAATATGGTCTTCCCTATTTCCAGAATTTCCTCAACTCCGATCTCGAACCCAACATGGTACGCTCCATGTGTTGCCGCCTGCAGCTCGATCTGAGGGAGCTGCTGAAGCGGGGCAACGGGCTGTTTGGATCGGCGGAGCAGACCGGCTCGCTGGGAGTGGTGACCATCAATTGCGCCCGTCTGGGCTACCAGCACAAGGGTGACGAGACTGGATTGATGCGACGCCTGGACGAGCTGCTGGAACTCGCCCGCACCAGTCTCGAGATCAAGCGCAAGGTGATCCAGCGTCACATGGATGCCGGGCTGTTTCCCTATACCAGACGCTATCTGGGAACACTGCGCAATCATTTCTCCACCGTCGGCGTCAATGGCGTCAACGAGATGATCCGCAACTTCACGGACGATCGACACGATATCACCGACACCTGGGGGCACGCCTTTGCCTGCCGGCTGTTGGATCACCTTCGGGAGCGGATGGTGGAGTTCCAGGAGGAGACCGGCCATCTGTACAACCTGGAGGCCACGCCTGCGGAGGGGACCACCTACCGCTTCGCCCGCGAGGATCGAAAACGGTTTCCCGACATCCTACAGGCGGGAACCGCCGAGCGTCCGTATTACACCAACTCCTCCCAGCTGCCGGTGGGATTCACCGACGATCCCTTCGAGGCGCTGGAGCGGCAGGAGGTTCTGCAACGCAAATATACCGGAGGCACCGTGCTCCACCTCTACATGGGGGAGCGGATCAGCAGTCCGGAGGCGTGCCGGCGATTGGTACAGCGGGCACTCTCCCGTTTCCGGTTGCCCTATATCACGGTGACCCCCACCTTTTCCATCTGCCCCCGTCACGGCTATCTCGACGGGGAACACGAGTTCTGTCCCATCTGTGATGAGGAGCTGTTACAACGCAAGAGGAGCGAATCATGTCTCAATTGAACGGCAAATCCATCGAATTGAAGCCGGAGGAGCGTCAGCGCTGCGAGGTGTGGACGCGAGTGATGGGCTACCATCGCCCGGTGACGGCGTTCAATCCCGGCAAACAGGCGGAGCACGCAGAGCGTACTTTCTTTCAGGAATGCAGGATCCGCTTCGAATAGGGGGGTTTACCCCTCTGACCACCATCGACTACCCAGGGGAGCTGGCGGCCGTGGTGTTCTGCCAGGGTTGTCCCTGGCGTTGCCGCTACTGTCACAACGGGCATCTCATCCCCGCCCGGGGGATGAAATCCCTGGCCTGGGGTAACATTCTTCGCTTTCTCGAGCGCCGCCGGGGGCTGCTGGATGCGGTGGTATTCAGTGGGGGAGAACCCACACTACAGTCCCGGCCCCTGTTGACCGCCTTGAGGGAGGTGCGGGCCCTGGGATTCAAGACCGGGTTGCACACCGCCGGCCCCTGGCCGGAACGGCTGGAGCCTCTGTTGCCCGAACTGGACTGGGTGGGCATGGATCTCAAGACCATACCGGACGACTATCCCCGCATCACCGGGGCGCCCGGCAGTGGTGCGAGAGCCTGGCAGAGCGCCCGACTGTTGCGGGAATCCGGAATCCAGAGTGAGTTCCGTGTCACCGTCCATCCCGGAGTGATCGATGAAGCCACCCTCCGGGAGCTCGAGGAGCGGGCGCTACGGATCGGGGTGGAGCATCTCGTGGTGCAGCGTTGTGTCACCGAAAGTTGTCTGGACGAGGGATTGAGACAGTATCCGCCCCAAGAGTGATTCTTCTCGGACAGCCTGGTTCCGGGTTCTCTCCCTGGCGGTCCCGGCGGGTTTTTCCACAGATCTTCAGCCATCGGTTCGCTTGACCTTGGTCAAGGCGGCAGGGATGCACCGTCTCTTATGATTTCCCACAACGGTGAAGAGGATATGTTCGCACGTTGGCGGAAGGCCGTGCCTGGATGTGTGGGCTGGCGGAAAGGCCGACCCACTTTACATAAAGGGGAAGTATTCCTGTGTTCCCCGCTGGGCTTTTATATATGAGACGAGATACACAAGGAGTGAGGGCTATGAAGAAACAGAAAGGGAGTGCTTTGCCTCCCATACTTGCAGCTGTACTGGCGGCCGGCATAGCAGGCTCGGTGAGCGCGAAGGGGCTGCAGCCGGTGCCGAAGATGACCGAACAGGAGATGAAGGATGCGACGTTCATCTATTTCGATCGTTGCTCGGGGTGTCACGGTGCGTTGAGGAAAGGCGCGACCGGTCCGAACATCACTCCCGAGAAGACGCGCAAGAAGACCCTGGCCAAGCTGGAAAAGATCATCTACGAAGGTACCGATGGCGGCATGCCGGGATGGGGAAAGGATGGATTCCTCACCAAGGAACAAACCAAGCTGATGGCGAAGTTCGTCCAGAACGACCCGCCGGAGCCTCCCCAGTGGAACCTCAAGGACATGAAGAAATCCTGGAAGGTTCACGTTCCCGTGGACAAGCGCCCCACCAAGCCGCCCAAGACCAATTGGCAGAACTACTTCGGGGTCATCCAGCGTGACGCGGGCAAGGTCTCCATCATCGATGGCGATACCAAGAAGATACTTTCCACGGTGGATTCCGGATTTGCCGTGCACATCCTTCGTTCCTCGGCTTCCGGCAGGTATATGTATGCCATCGGCCGTGATGGCAGGGCCAGCATGATCGATCTGTGGGCGGATCCGCCCAACCTGGTTGCCGAGGTTCGGATCGCCATCGATGCGCGTTCGCTGGACACCAGCAAATACAAAGGGTTCGAGGACAAGTATGTGGTGGCTGGAGGTTATTGGCCGCCGCACTATGCCATTCTCGACGGTGACACCCTGGAGCCGCTCAAGGTGGTGAGCACCATTGGTTACACCTACGACACGGGTGATTTCCATCCCGAGCCGCGGGTGGCCTCCATCGTCGCTTCACATACGGCACCGGAGTGGATTCTCAATATCAAGGAGACCGGTATCGTATTGCTTGTGGACTACAGCCGTATGGATACCGGGACCGTTACGGAGACCATGATCAACGCCGAGCGTTTTCTGCACGACGGTGGGTGGGACTCCACCAAGCGCTACTTCCTGGTGGCGGCCAATGCCCGGGATACCATTTCGGTCATCGATACCCTGGAACGCAAGCTGGTCAAGAACATCGTGACCGGTACCAAGCCGCATCCGGGGCGCGGTGCTAACTGGGTCGATCCCGAGTTTGGCAGAGTCTGGGCCACGGTGCATCTGGGTGAGGGGCTGGTTTCCATCATCAGCACCGATCCCACCAAGGATTATGCCTGGACGGTGGTTCGGGAGTGGAATCTCGATGGTAACTCGCTGTTCATCAAGACCCATCCCAAGAGCAAGCATGTCTATTGTGACAACACCATCAACAAGAACAAATCCAATGTTCTCACGGTGTTCAGCATAGACAATCCGACCGCTCCACCCAAGGAGCTCACCTTCGAGAAGAAGGTGGTGCACATGGAGTACAACAAGGCGGGTGACGAGGTATGGGTCTCACTGTGGGACAAGGATGGAGAGCTCGTGATCATCGATGACAAGACCCTGAAGGTTAAGCATCGGATCAAGGGACTCGACAACCCCACCGGCAAGTTCAATGTCTACAACACGATGCATGACATCTATTGACGAGAGTGGTGACATGAGGAAAGGGGTGGATTTCCCACCCCTTTTTCTCGAAAAGCGAGGGCTCTCGGTGGAAACTGGTGTTTTGTGTTGGAAATGAGGAAGATGGAACGAACGTCCGTCAGGAGGTGTAGTATGAAGATAGCGCGTATATTGCCGGCGTTGATGGTGCTCCCTTTCGTCTTTGCATCCATGGCAAAGGCCGGTGAGCATCAGATTCCCGTCGCCCCGGATGAATATCTGAAGATGGAGAACCCATACGCAGGGGAAGCGGACGAGGATCTGCTCAAGCAGGCGGGAAAGTTGTATAAAAGAAAGTGCAAGAAGTGCCACGGAAGCAAGGGAGACGGCAAAGGGTCATCTGCTGCTGATTTGGAGATCAAGCCGCCCGATTTTACCAAACCCGGCTACCTGGCCGGCATCAAGGATGGTCAACTGTATTACATCATCCTGAAGGGAGGTAGCGAGGAAGCCGAGATGGAGGCATATGGTCCTGGTACCGATGCCAATCTTTCCGAGGATGACATCTGGAAACTGGTAACCTACATTCGGGAGAAGTTTGCCAAGTAGCAGGCTTGGAAAATGCGGATCCCACCTGCAACGCCTTGCAGGTGGGGCGCATGTGCCGCCACCTTAGCCGCGAGGCAGGTTCGTGATCGAGCAGCCCGGTGGGATTATCCATGAAAAACGGTGAGCTTACGGGAACGGCTTCTCTCGATACTGTGCAGCAGTCGCTTCCAAATCCGCTGTTGACGACGGAAGGGGTGGCTGACGGATCGTGGGAACAGGAAACCCTTGCGCTGCGCGACGCGGCGTTTGCCACCAAGGGTCAGGACCTGATGGCGTTTTTTGCCGTGGGCATGGTGATCAACGTCGTCGTGTTGGCAGCGTTTGTCGTCTGGGCATTCAGACAGTGGAAGAAGAAATAACCCCACGGTCGGAAAAGGAGGCCCCACGGGGGACTCTCGTTCTCTTTTTTCTGTTTCTGCTCCTGGTCTCTGCGGTTCTCTTTTTCTGGAATTCTCCCCCTGCATCACCCCCCAAGGATCTCATAGGGGTGTTGCGTCCGGCGCCAAAACCGCTGGCGGAGTTCGGCCTGGTGGACCAGCGGGGTGTCCCGTTTCAGCGGAAGGAGCTGGTCGGCCGATGGAGCTTCCTGTTTTTCGGCTATACTCACTGCCCCGATGTCTGTCCCGCAACCCTCTCCGTATTGGGCCAGGTTCAGAAGCGTCTGGCGGGTGAGGGTGGTTCCACTGCGATCCAGACCATTTTCGTGTCGGTCGATCCCCAGCGGGACTCTTCAGAGAGGTTGGCTGAATACATGGCCTTTTTCGATCAGGGATTTATCGGGCTGACGGGCAGCACCGAGGAGATCGACAACCTTACGCGGCAGTTGGGAGCCGGTTATATGCGGGGAGAGGAGATATCGCCCGGAAACTACGTGGTGAACCATACCAGCGCCATCTTCCTGATCGATCCCCAAGCGAGGCTCGTTGCCGCCTTTTCGCAGCCTCACAATCCGGCTACCATCGTCGAGCTGTTTCATAAAATCCGCGCCTACCTTTCCTAGGACCCGCATATTTCGCCCGACTGCGGGCGGACTTCCTGAGGAGATTGCCCACCCTCTTCCTGAGGGGCGGGAGCGTGGTTTTGCGTAATCCGCGCTTTTCCTACAGAATACCCCCTTTTCCGCTGCCATCGACGATGGGCCAAATCGAATGAATCTTCACGAATACCAGGCAAAACAGCTATTTGCCGGGTACGGCATCCCGGTGCTTCCCGGCAAGGCGGCGAGTTCTCCGGAAGAAGCGGTCGACGCCGCCCGGGAGCTCGGCGGAGAGGAGTGGGTGGTCAAGGCGCAGATCTACGCCGGCGGCCGCGGCAAAGCGGGGGGGGTGCAACGGATCAAGGGGCTGGAACGGTTGAAAGAAACCGTGGCCCGATTGCTGAGCGAGCCGCTGAAGACCCCGCAGACCGGCAAGAAGGGCTTGCCCGTAAACACGGTTCTGGTGGAGCGTACCGCTACCGTGGCCCGGGAGCTCTATCTCGGCGTCCTGGTGGACCGTAGCCGGGAGCGGGTCACTTTCATCGCTTCCGACTCAGGTGGCATGGAGATCGAGGAGGTGGCTGCCGAGAGCCCCGAAAAGATCATCACCATCGCCGTGGACCCGGTGGTCGGTCTGCAGCCGTACCAGTGCCGCCGGGTGGGGTTCGCACTGCAACTGGAGATGGAACAGATCAAGGGGCTCACCCGGATCATGTCCGGTCTCTATCGTCTGTTCCTGGAGAAGGATGCCAGTCTGCTGGAGATCAACCCCTTGAGTGTCACCGATACGGGTGAGTTGCTGGCCCTCGATGCCAAGATGAACGTGGATGACAACGCCCTGTATCGGCAACAGCCGCTGGCCGCCCTTCATGACGAGACCCAGGAGGACCCCCGTGAACTGGAGGCACGCCGTTACGGCCTCAACTATGTGGCTCTCGATGGCTCCATCGGTTGCATGGTGAACGGGGCGGGATTGGCGATGGCTACCATGGATCTCATCACCCTGGCGGGAGGGGAACCGGCCAACTTCCTCGATGTGGGCGGAGGGACCACCGCTGACAAGGTGGCGGAGGCGTTCAAGCTCATTCTGTCCGACCACAAGGTCAAGGCCATCCTGGTCAATATCTTTGGCGGTATCGTACGCTGTGACCTCATCGCGGAAGGGGTGATCACGGCGGTGAAGGAGGTGGGGATCGACATTCCCGTGGTGGTGCGTCTGGAGGGGACCAATGCGGAGCAGGGCCGGCGGCTGCTCGAGGAGAGCGGACTCTCCATCGTACCGGCACAGCAGCTCTCAGAGGCGGCTCGCAAGGTGGTCCAGCTGGCAGGAGGGCGACTCTGATGGCGATTCTGGTGGACGGCAAGACCCGGGTCATCTGCCAGGGCTTCACCGGCAGGCAGGGGACCTTTCATTCACGGCAGGCATTGGATTACGGAACCCGGCTGGTGGGCGGCGTGACCCCCGGCAAGGGGGGGCAGGAGCACCTCGGTCTGCCGGTGTTCGATACGGTCCACGAGGCGGTACGGGAGACCGGGGCCGAGGCGAGCATGATCTATGTACCGGCCCCCTTTGCGGCGGACGCCATCCTGGAGGCTGCGGATGCCGGTATCGGGACCATCGTTTGCATCACCGAGGGGATCCCGGTCCAGGATATGGTGAAGGTGAAGGCAGCGCTGGCCGGCGGTGAAAGCCGGCTCATCGGGCCCAACTGCCCCGGTATCATCACCCCAGACGAGTGCAAGATCGGCATCATGCCGGGCAACATCCACAAGAAGGGCTCCATCGGTATCGTCTCCCGCTCGGGGACGCTGACCTACGAGGCGGTATGGCAGACTACCCAGTGTGGACTGGGGCAGAGCACCTGCGTCGGTATCGGCGGCGATCCGGTGCAGGGGATGAATTTCATCGACTGCCTGGAGCTGTTCAACGAGGATCGCCAGACCAAGGGGATCATCCTGGTCGGAGAGATCGGTGGTACGGCGGAGGAGGAGGCAGCCGAGTACATCAAGGCCCACATCCGCAAACCGGTGGTGGCCTATATCGCGGGTGTCACCGCCCCGCCGGGCAAGCGCATGGGACACGCCGGTGCCATCATCACCGGGGGCAAGGGAAGCGCCAAGGACAAGTTCGCAGCCCTGGAGCGCGCCAACGTGATGGTGGTGCGCTCTCCGGCGGAGATGGGTGCCAGGATGCAGGAGTACTTCAGTGGCTGAGCTCCGCATCGTGATGGCGCAGCTCAACCCCCTGGTGGGGGATGTGGAGGGAAACACCGACAAGGTGGTGGAAGCGGCGCTGCGGGCGCGCGACAGGTACGGCGCCGATGCCATTCTGTTCCCCGAGCTGATGCTGAGCGGATATCCGCCGGAGGATCTGCTGCTGCGCCCCGGATTTGCCCTGCAGGTGGTCCATGGGCTGGAGCGGATCAAGCGTGAGGTGAGCGGTATCGACCTCATTCTCGGTTATCCACGGCGGGCCACCGGCGGGCTCTACAACGCCGCCTCCCTGATACGGGACGGCAGGGTGGTCGCCACCTATCACAAGCAGCATCTGCCCAACTACAGCGTATTCGACGAAAAGCGCTATTTCACCCCTGGAGAGGGCCCCTGCGTGGTGGAGATAAAAGGGGTGCCGGTGGCCATCGTGATCTGCGAGGATGTTTGGCTCCCCCAACCGCTGCAACAGGCGCGGGATGCGGGAGCCCGCCTGGCACTGGTGCTCAACGCCTCTCCGTATCGCATGCACAAGGGCCGGGAGCGGGAAGAGGTGCTGCGTGAGCGGGTGGAGGAGAGCGGCCTGCCCGCCCTCTATGTCAATCTGGTGGGGGGGCAGGACGAGCTGGTTTTCGACGGGGCTTCCTTCGTCATCGACGCCGCGGGAGAGGTGCGCCGGCGCGCTCCCGCATTCGAGGAGGGACTCCATCCGGTGGAGCTGGAGACAGCCGAGGGGGGCGAGGTGATACCGCGACCGGGGGAGTGCGCTCCCGTGCTGTCCGAGGAGGCCAGCGTCTACGGGGCGCTGGTCCTGGCGGTACGCGACTACGTGGAGAAGAACGGCTTCCGCGGAGTGGTGATCGGGCTCTCCGGTGGCATTGATTCGGCGCTGACCCTGACCGTGGCGGTGGATGCCCTGGGCGCAGAGCGGGTGGAGGCGGTGACGATGCCCTCCCGCTATACGCGCCGCATCAGCCTGGAGGATGCTCAGGAGCAGGCGAGGCGACTGGGTGTCGAATTCCGCATCATCTCCATCGAGAAGGCATATCAGGCCTTTCTGGACAGCCTGGCGGAGGAATTTGCAGGCACCCAACCGGATACCACCGAAGAGAACATTCAGGCCCGCTGTCGGGGGGTCATCCTGATGGCCATCTCCAACAAGCGCCGCAAGATGGTGCTCACCACCGGCAACAAGAGCGAGATGGCGGTGGGCTACGCCACCCTCTACGGCGACATGGCCGGTGGATTCGACGTGCTCAAGGACGTGCCCAAGACACTGGTGTTCCGTCTCGCCAGGTATCGCAACGGCATCGCAGAAGTGATTCCGCAGCGCGTCATCGAACGGCCGCCCTCTGCCGAGCTCGCGCCCGATCAGGAGGATACCGACAGTCTGCCGCCCTATCCGGTGCTGGATGGAATCCTGGAGCTGTACGTGGAGCAGGACAAGTGCATCGACGAGATCGTCGCTGCAGGATACGACGAGGCCACGGTGCACAAGGTGGTGCGCATGGTGGACCGTAACGAGTACAAACGGCGTCAGGCGCCCCCCGGACCCCGGGTCACCAGACGGGCGTTCGGACGGGACAGGCGGTATCCTATCACCTCCGGGTTCGGGAAATCCCGAACCGCAAAAAAAGGGACGTCGTGCTAGCACTCTTTCAAGGTAATAAATCAAGATTCAGTTGGTCTGTCAGCGTTCAGGGCAAGGCGCTCCTCGCAGCGAATGGCCGTCGCCCTTTGCAAGAGGAGCACCAATCCACCGGGAGTGGATTGGGAGCGCGAAGCGACCCCGAAGGGTGGAATACAGGGATGAATTCCATCAACGCCGCCATGGACGCTGAATCCCGATTTATTACCTTGAAAGAGTGCTAGACTTTTGGGGTGAGTCTTTCCGGATAGATTGCAGGAGAGGGGAATGAGCCGTTTTACCAGGGCGCTCGTGGTTTCCCCGCTGGCGGATGGCAAGACCTGGGTGCTGGTGGAGCCCTTCGCCTACGACGTGGGTGAACTGGGCAGTGGCGATACCATCGAGGTTCGCCGTGGTTTCATGACCGATTTCGCCTCCATCCCCCGGCTGTTTTGGATCGCGCTGCCCAAGTGGGGCAAGTACGGCAATGCGGCGGTCATCCACGACTGGCTCTATTTCAGTCAGGAGCGGAGTCGGGAGGAGGCCGACGGCATCTTTCTGGAGGCGATGGGTGTGCTGGAGGTTCCGCGCTGGCAGAAGTTACCCATTTTCTATGCGGTCCGCTGGTTCGGGTGGTTTGCCTGGAAGCGGAATCAGTGGGATCGGGAAGCCGGTTACAGCAGGGTGATGGGAGAGTTGGAACTCAAGTCCACCGTCCGCTCCGATCGTCCCGGATTCATCCGGCAGGGGATTCGCCATTTGCGGATGCGCAAGTCGAAAGGGGAGGAGAAAGGATGAGAAGGATGGAGAGGGCCGGTGTTCGAGGCGGTTGATAGCCCCTGGCGGGTTCCTTTCGACGGTACGTTCGATCTTCGTGACGTGTCCACCGCCCCTCCAGATGCAATCCCGAAGAAAACCCTCAAACGGGGGCTGAAACGGGCGGTGCGGACGCTCGCTGAGCTGCAACGCGTACTGTATGCACACGATCGTTACTCCCTGCTGCTGATCTTTCAGGCGATGGATGCCGCGGGCAAGGATGGCACCATCCGCTCCGTGCTGAGCGGTGTCAATCCGGCTGGATGTGAGGTCTATTCCTTCAAACGGCCCAGCGCCGAGGAGTTGGATCACGACTTTCTCTGGCGTACCACCTTGCGTTTGCCCCAGCGCGGACGCATCGGTGTCTTCAACCGCAGCTATTACGAGGAGGTGCTGGTGGTACGTGTGCATCCGGAGTATCTGCAGCGCCAGAGGCTTCCCGAAGGATCGACCGGCGATACCCTGTGGGAGGAGCGTTTCCGCTCCATCCGCGAGCACGAGGCGCATCTGGCTCGCAACGGAACGGTGATCCTGAAATTCTGGCTCAACGTTTCCCGGGAGGAGCAACGGCGCCGCTTTCTCGCCCGTCTCGATGAACCGAAGAAGCACTGGAAGTTTTCTCCAGACGACGTGAGGGAGCGGGAGTACTGGGACCAGTACATGACCGCCTATCGGGAGGCACTGGCCGAGACCTCGCGCCCCTGGGCACCATGGTATGCGATCCCGGCCGACGACAAGCGGTACATGCGACTGGCCGTGGCGGAGATCATCGTCGAGACGCTGCAATCATTGGATATTGCCTATCCAGCGGTGGCAATAGAGAAAAAGGCGCAGTTTGCGCAGATGCGGGCCTTACTGGAGGGCGAAGGCGGTTGACCCTTCAAGCGGTGCCCCGAGCGGGGTGTCGGCTCAGTGGGTCGATCAGTAAGAGTCGGTGTCGGGCGGGTTGAGGGCCAGTTCCTCCTCAAAGCCGAAATTGCGCAGGTCGTCCATTCGCATGGGGTAGAGAATCCCGTCCAGATGATCCGTTTCGTGCTGGACCACGCGGGCGTGAAAGCCCTCGGCCTCCCGCTCGATGACTTTCCCCTGCGGGTCGAGTCCGCGATAGCGGATTCGGCGGTAGCGGGGTACCAGACCACGAAGGCCAGGCAAGCTGAGACATCCTTCCCAGCCGGACTCTATCCCACCGTCCAGCGGCTCGACCTCGGGGTTGATCAGTGCGGTGACGGGGATGGGAGGTGCATCGGGATAGCGTCCGCTCTCTTCCGCGCCGAAAATAATGATCCGCTGGCCCACCCCGATTTGCGGCGCGGCAAGCCCCACTCCACCTGCTGCCTGCATGATCTCGAGCATTTCATCCAGCAGTGAAAGAAGTGGAGCAGTACCGAACTCCGTCACCGGGGCGGAGGTTTTCAGCAACAGCGGATGCCCCATCCGCAGGATCCGCCGGTTGGTCATTCCGTCGCGCCGAAAGCGGGAGGGTTATCGGCCGGGTGCCCGGTAGGCCTCGCTCTCACGCCCTTCGACCACCGGTTTCAGGTAGAGCTCCACCCGCCGGTTCATGGCCCTTCCCTCGGCGGTGGCATTACTGGCCCGTGGCTCGGATTCACCGCGTCCCTCGGTGCGGATGCGGCTGGCGGCCACCCCCTGTCCCACGAGATACTCCTTGACCGCCTCTGCCCGGCGCTCGGACAGCCTCTGGTTGTAGCTGTCGCTGCCAGTGCTGTCGGTGTGGCCCACGATGTGGACGATGGTGTTGTCATATTTGGCCAGTACCCTGGAGAGCTTGTTCAGGCTGCCGTAGAAGCCGGGCTTGATGGTGGCCTTGTCCACATCGAAAGAGACCTCGCTGCTGAGGTTGACCTTCAGCACGTCGCCTTTCAGCCGCTCCAGCTCGATGGCGTTCTGACGCCGTTCCTCGGCCAGCTGCTCCTCCAGCTCACGTTGCTGCTTGTCCATGTAGCTGCCCACGGCCCCACCGGCCATGGCTCCCACCGCCGCGCCCAGGAAGCGCCCTTTCTTGCCATCTATCTGATGTCCCAGGACCGCCCCCGTGATGGCGCCGATGGCGGCACCGGTCTTGGCCCGGCGATTGGGGTCGTTGGTGGCACAGCCTGCCAGGGCGACGGTCAGGGCCAGTGCCACGGTCAATGCTGGAATGGCTTTCATCTCTCTTTTTCCTTGTCGATTCGTAACTATTCATCTCACCCCTGAAATCCGCCATTTCTGCGTTGAAAAATGGTCATTTACACTCGTAAACTCCCATTTTTCGCCTTGAACTGACCAATTTCAGGGGCGATCTGAACAGTTACCAGTCTGTTTCATACTGTTGCTGAATAATTACGTCGATTCTTGTGTTACGGAATGCGGAATTATCGGCCCTGGCGCACAAACTCTCCGTGAAGCGGGTCACAGAGCCGCAGCATCTTCCGCGTTCTCTCGAATAGACCACGATGGCCGGAAATGGTTTTACTCCCGTCCTCTACTCCTTCAGCTTCTTGTACCGGATACGATGCGGTTGTCCCGCCTTTTCCCCAAGGCGCCGCTGCCGATCCTTTTCGTAGTCGGCGTAGTTGCCTTCGAACCACTCCACGTGACTATCGCCTTCGAAGGCCAGGATGTGGGTGGCGATGCGGTCCAGAAACCAGCGGTCGTGGGAGATCACCACGGCGCAGCCGGGGAACTCCAGCAACGCCTCTTCCAGGGCGCGCAGGGTCTCCACGTCGAGATCGTTGGTGGGCTCGTCCAGCAGCAGCACGTTGCCGCCGCTGCGCAGCAGCTTGGCCAGGTGGACCCGGTTGCGTTCGCCTCCGGAGAGCAGTTTGACCTTCTTCTGCTGATCGCTGCCCTTGAAGTTGAAGCGGCTCACGTAGGCCCGCGAGTTGATCTCGTAATTGCCCACCTGGATGATCTCCTGGCCGTCGGAGATCTCTTCCCAGACGGTCTTCTCTCCGTCCAGCGCATCTCGGCTCTGGTCCACGTAGGCCAGGCTGACCGTCTCTCCGAAGCGGATGGTACCGCCGTCGGGCTGTTCGTCGCCGGTCAGCATGCGGAACAGGGTGGTCTTGCCCGCGCCGTTGGGTCCGATGATACCCACGATACCGCCCGGTGGCAGATTGAAGCTCAGATCGTCGATCAGCAGCCGGTCGCCGAACCCCTTGCGCAGGTTGGTCACCTCGATCACCAGATCCCCCAGGCGGGGGCCGGGGGGGATGTAGAGCTCCCGGGTCTCGTTGCGCTTCTGGTAGTCGGTGGAGGCGAGCTCCTCGAAGCGGGCCAGGCGGGCCTTGCTCTTGGCGTGCCGGCCGCGGGCGCCGCTGCGCACCCACTCCAGCTCCTCTTTCATGGCGCGGATGCGGGCGTTCTCCTGCTTCTCTTCCATCTCCAGACGCCGCTCCTTCTGCTCCAGCCAGGAGGAGTAGTTGCCCTCCCACGGGATGCCGCGGCCGCGATCCAGCTCGAGGATCCAGCCGGCGACGTTGTCCAGGAAGTAGCGGTCATGGGTGACCGCGACCACGGTGCCGGGGAAATCGTGCAGAAAGCGCTCCAGCCAGGCCACCGATTCGGCATCCAGGTGGTTGGTTGGCTCGTCCAGCAGCAGCATGTCGGGGCGGGAGAGCAGCAGCTTGCAGAGAGCAACGCGGCGCCGCTCCCCCCCGGAGAGTTTGGTCACGTCGGCGTCCCAGGGGGGGAGGCGGAGGGCTTCGGCCGCTACCTCCAGGGTATGTTCCAGATTGTGCCCGTCGGCCGCCTGGACGATGTTCTCCAGCTCTGCCTGGCGGGCGGCGAGGGCATCGAAGTCGGCATCCGGCTCGGCGTAGGCGGCGTAGACCTGCTCCAGCTCCTCCAGGGCCTGCTTGACCTCGGCCACCCCTTCTTCCACATTGCCGCGCACATCCTTGTCGGGATTCAGCTCCGGCTCCTGGGGTAGATAGCCGATACGGATCCCCGGCTGGGGCCGCGCTTCGCCGTCGAACTCCTTGTCCACCCCCGCCATGATGCGCAGTACGGTGGATTTGCCCGCACCATTGAGGCCCAGAACACCGATCTTCGCGCCGGGGAAGAAGGAGAGCGAGATGTCCTTGATGATCTCGCGCTTGGGTGGCACCACCTTGCTCACCCGATTCATGGTATAGATGTATTGCGCCATGGATTCCTGAAACTACACTTGAATGAAGGGACACATTATCCCGGATTCGGGGAGTGAACGCACGCGATGACGACGACGGAGAGAGAGGAGGAGATCTGCATCTACGCCGGCGAACGGCTGGGTCGGTATGGCTTTCCGGAGGGTCATCCGTTCGGACCATGGCGGATGGAGGCATTTTGCGAGGCGCTGCGGAACACGGGGTTGGCGGAACGGGTGGCCTTTCTCGAGGCGGGGCCTGCGCCGCAGGGGGTGATCGAGTACTTCCATCGGCATCGCTATGTGGAACAGGTGAAACGGGCCTCTGAACGAGGAGAGGGGGCCCTGGATGCGGGGGATACGCCGGCCTTTCCGGGGGTGTTCGAAGCGGCGGCAACGGTGGTGGGAGCGGTCGCCGATGCCGTGCGGCGGCTGATGTCCGGCTCCTGTCGGCGGGCCTTCGTTCCCATCGCCGGTCTGCACCATGCCCACCGGGATCGGGCTTCCGGATTCTGTGTCTTCAACGATTGCGGGGTGGCCATCGAGCTGTTGCGCCGTGAATTCGCCGTCCGGCGGATCGCCTATGTGGATATCGATGCACATCATGGGGATGGGGTGTTCTATGCTTTCGAAACGGATCCCGATCTCCTCTTCGCCGACATTCACGAAGATGGCCGTTACCTGTTCCCCGGCACTGGGGCTGCGGACGAGCGGGGGAAAGGTGAGGCCGAGGGGCGCAAGCTCAACGTTCCCTTGCCGCCCGGCGCCGACGATGCGCTCTTTTTCGAGGTATGGCCGCAGGTGCTGGAGTTCGTGCGGTGGGGCGAGCCGGAGTTCATCCTGTTACAGTGTGGTGCCGACAGTCTGGCCGGGGATCCGTTGACCCACCTGCGTTATACCGCAGAGGCCCATCGGCATGCCGCCCGCACACTTCGTGAACTGGCGGACTCCCTCTGTGAAGGTCGTATTCTCGGGGTCGGTGGGGGTGGCTATGATGCCGCCAACATCGGAAAGGCGTGGACGGCGGTGGTGGAGGAGCTTCTGCTCTCCCGCTGAGTCCATCGGCCGCCCTTCAATTCTCCACCCGAATGTGGCAGGCCATGGCTGGGATGAGGCAAGAGCGGGAGGTGACGTTAAATCGCGGTCCGTGCCGCTGCAGAGCATCTTGGCGGCACGGCCGCTCCTTCCGGCTGTCAGATCAGCTTGGCGATGCTCTCCGCCGCCCTTTTGACGTCGAGGAAGATCAGTCCCAATTTGGCTTGGGGTTTGGCCAGCACGGTAATGACCGCATCGGGTCCCGCATAGGTCATCAGGATGTAGCCCTTGTCCCCCTTGATCAGCGTCTGCTCCAGCGTTCCGCGGGCCAGTTCCTGGGAGGTGCGATCTCCCAGTGAGAGCATGGCGGCACTCATGGCGCCCATCCGATCTTCGTCGAGTTCGGCGGGCAGCACGCTGGCCATCATCAATCCATCGGTGGAAATGACGGCCGAAGCCTCGATATCGGCCGAGGTGCCATTGAGTTCCTTGAGTATCGAACTGAGCATTTCTTCGCGCATGGGCCTGTACTCCTGGTGGAATGGTGAATAGTCGTATCTTGTTCGTTATGGCACGAAAGATGGGCGTGCCTGGACGATATCCCCCCTTTTTCGAAGGGGCCTGGTTATTGTAATAACGGGCTGCTATTTTCTCTCAAAAGCGCCGGTCAAGCATCTTGATCGGCGCTTATGTGCTTATCTTTAACAATATATTATAAATTTCCAAGAAAATCGATGACAAAGCCGCATTCGGCTTGTGTCGATGTGTTCTGGATTGCCCCGCTGGCCGAGGCAATCAACCCCCAGCATATCTTATGCTCAACGCCCAAATCAGTTGAATGAAAGGGCGTTGATTCAGGCGGGGCATGCCTCCGACCACAAGCACGAAACGCTGGGTGCCCACGTAGATGGGCCAGAATCCCACTTCACTGTTTCCGGCCGCATCGACTACCGCCCATGCGTTGGAGCGTAGTCCCAGATTGTTCCTCAGCAGGCCGGAATGGCGTTCGTGCAGGGTGGCGAGGTCGGCACTCAGTGCCGACAGCTCCTCTGCCGTCTCGTGGGGAAATCCCTGGGCGGAAAGATAGAATCCCTGCTCATCGGCCAGCAGCACCTTCCCGCTTCCGGAAAGTGGTGCCAGCAGATCGGGGAGGGTGTCCTCCAGCCGTCCTTCCGGTGGTGTCGAGGGGGTATCGCTACCCTCGATCCAGCCCAGGGCCTGGATGTGGCTGAGAAGCTCCATGGCGCTGTCGTCATCGTCAATTCCGGACCAGCTACGGATCCCTTCGACACTCAGCAGCGGACTGCTGTGGTGCTGCAGCAGTCTGCGCAACAGGCGGCGAGGGGCTTCCTCCTCCGGCCTCGAGACCGCGTAGTAAGCACCGGCAGGACTGGGCAGGACATGGATGTTTTCTTGTATCTGATAACGGGTCATGCGGAAACCTTCAAGTCTGGAGCCAGGGAAAACAGTAAAGCTTCGATCAGTACCACCACATCGCGCCGCTCACGGGCGTCGACCTCGAAGACCGGAACCTTCAGTCCGACACCCTTCAGCTGCTGCTGGTATTGGTCCACCCTGGGCGTGGCGCAGCGGTCGGTTTGGGTGATCCCTATTGCCAGATGTGTGGAATCGATGAACTTCCTGAACGAGTTCAGAAAGAAGTGCATATCCTGAAATGGATCCGCCCGGGTGTTGTCCAGCAGCAGAATGAGTCCGATTCCTCCCTCGGTGAGAATGTCCCACATGAAATTGAACCGTTCCTGTCCGGGCGTTCCATAGAGATGAAGTCGATCCCCTCCTCCCAATTGCATGATGCCGTAATCCATGGCCACCGTCGTGGTTTCCTTGATGTTCTGCGTCATGTCGGTCGCGACTGCATCGGTGGTGATGGGAGGCGTGTCGCTTATCGAACTGATCGCTGTAGTCTTTCCCGCTCCGACGGGTCCCGTGAATATGAGCTTGTAGTTGTTGTTCATATCATGTATCGGATAGGTTTTCGATTACCGGCCCCGTCCGCGCAGGCGAGCGAGGATCTTGCTGAGAAACCCTTTGTGTTCCGGTGGTTGAGGCGAGGGTGTTTTGGAATCCTTTTTTTCCCTGTCTCTTTCGCGTTGTTCAATCAGACCGAGAGCACGTGCCGCGCTGTAGAACGAAAAAATATATTTCGGGGCAATATCGAGCAACTCCGCAGTCTCCATCAGAGAAACGGGTTGTTTCGTCCATAGTGCGGAGATACGCAAGGCGTGACGAATGGGCATCAGCCGGCTCAGGTTGGGCCAATGGCGCAGGGAGACCGGTGCCCGCAGGTCCGTTCCTGCGGGTATGCGTCCCTTGGCCGTCCTTACTGCAAGTTTCCAGAGGAAAGGCTCCAACGGCTGGATGGAACCGTTCTGTTCCGGAAGTGGTTCTTCTTCCTCGAGAATGCGGATGGTGACATCTTCCGGTTGAACCGGCATCGTCGCCAATGCGAAGAGGTGAGAGTGGCTTTGCTCGACCCAGATCTCATGCGTCTCCGGCATGATGATGATTGGCCGCCATGGTCCCTCCAGCAGCACGTTTCTGTCGCGTTGGATGGCTAGTCGGTAGGCCCTTTCGATGTACCCTTGCAGATGATTCATCGGTTCGTACAGAAAGACCGATTTCTCTTTCTTCTTTTCTTCCGGGGAGGACGCGGGAGCCTCCCGTGAAGGTGCGGCCTCAACCCTTTTTTGCAGCACGTCCGGAAACAGAGGGATGATCTCTCCGGAACGGGACTGATTTTGCCGGGCGGGATCCGTCGTTTGCTCGTTCCGCTTCGTGTGGGAAGGAGAGGGTGTGAGCTTCGACACCTGGGGCTCCTGGGTGGAGGTGCGGGGGGCCGTATCCTCGGGAGCATCTGCCGGATGGGTTGCGGCAATGCTTTCACGGATCCGCTCGAGGGCGGCCTTGAGTTCTCCCGGCTGCAGGGGTTTTTTCAGGAAGACGCCATTGTCGACATCCATCTCCAGCAAGGAGATCAGAATGGTTGGTCGGGCGGGGTGCCTTTCAAAGTGCTCTGCCCGAAGTTGTTCGGCATTCACGGCATCCATGTCGATGATGGTGACATCGACGTCGTCCCCTTCCTCCAGAGAGTAATCTTCATGGCACACGTTTCTGAAAAAGAGATCCAGAGCGTCGCGGGCACGTTGATCCATACCCACGGTATTCACTCGCAGTGTTTTTGAAATCAATGAATTATTCACCATTTCCGTTCTCCGAGCCGCCGCATCCATTGTCGCCGGGGCGGCCCTCGACCTTGTTGCCGGAAAACGTCGATGAGCAGAATCGCGGGTATGACGCGTGATGCGGCCGGGTCAGCGGGTGAGTCATAGCGCGCTGTGCCTGGAGAAGTATTCGGCAAGTTTTTTCCATTCGTCCGAAATTCCGGTTCCCAGCTCGCGAAGCTTGTCGTGCATGGTGGTGAAACTTTCCCGATCGTTGGATGCGCGGTAGATCGCAAGCAGGTTGTTTTGCAGATCTTTCCGACCGGGGTTTTCCAGCACGGCTTTTTCCAGGACTTCTCTGGCCTTGTCGATCTGGCTGTATTCCAGATGTTCAATGGCCTCGTCGAGCGGATCGCGTTGCCTGTTCTCGCCCTCCTCGTCGATGCGGACCACCAGCTCGCGGATTCCGGTCAGTCCCTTGCTCAATACAGAGCTGGACGATGGCGGCATGGGATCGGAGGCGGAAACACCGGTGTCCAGCCGCATCGCCAGGGCCTGAAACTGTTCGTCGGTCAACAGGGGTTTGGCGCGGAGCAGCATGCGCCGCCGGATCAGCAGCCCCTTTTCTCCCAGAGTGATGAACAGGTCGAGAAGGGCACCGTAAGTTCCTTCCGCATCACGTTTGGCCAGATAGAGGTTCAGCCGCTGGATTTGGGCGATCAGGTTGACCGGTCTTCTCGCCACGCCCCGAGCGAGAAAATCGGCTGCTTTTTCCCCCCATCTCTCTCCATCGATCTGGAGGGTGCGGCACTCTGCGAGGTGAAAGGCCGGCTCCAGCAACTCGGAGGCGGATGTTTCCCGGGGGTGCTGTCCAGCCAGCGGAACGGAACCTGTTTTTTTCATCGAAGATTACCAATTTAGACGAAATGTCATGGCCATCCGCATCATCTCCCGCGCAAATCCCCCTCCTCGGCTGGAGCCGGCCGGTGGGAAAGGTTTCGCCTCGTGCTCCTTCCTGAGGGGCGGATTGCACATGCAGATTGGCTACACCGTATAATTATCGGCATTTCGTCCGGAATCATTACAGATGCTCCGTGAATGGAGGAAAGCCCTTTCTGTTGTCAGCTTTGCAGGCCTTGTTCTCCTTCTCTGACCTGCGCGATATTCGCCCGACGGGCGAGCCGTTCTCTTTTTATACAGTCGCTTGAATTCCTTGTGCGTTCCGGAACTTCGGGTTCGGCCGATATCCCAAGTTTAGCGGCGGAGAAGTACAGGGGCAAGCCCGGCCAATCCAGTCATCTGGCCGGCCTGGCATCTATTGTCTGCTGTCCCCTGTTGGGATAACAAGGAACGGTTTCACATGCCCGTTCCATCTACTGGTGAACTCCCTGGACCGGGCGTTCTCCCGCCACGATCTTCTTTTGCAACAGCTGGTTGTTGCGCAGCAACAGGATATCGACCGTTTCACCGGGACGGATACCGGCGATGTGATCGCGCATCGCTCGGATATCGTTCACGGGTTGGTCGGCGATGCGAATCACGAAGTCGCCGGCGCGCAGTCCGGCTGCCGCCGCCGGGCTGTTGCGAAACACGCCGGTGATGATGGCGCCTTGCATCTGCTTGATTCCAAAGGCTCTGGCGATTGCGGGGTTCAGTGCTTTCACCTCGATGCCCAGCCAACCCCGAATGACATAGCCATGCTCGAGGATCTGCTCCATGACCCCCTTGGCGATATCGACGGGAATGGCAAAACCAATCCCCTGCGAGCCCCCGGAGCGGGAGAATATGGCCGTATTGATGCCGACCAGGCGGCCGGTGGCGTCGATCAGCGCCCCGCCCGAGTTTCCCGGATTGATGGCCGCATCGGTCTGGATGAAGTTCTCGAAGGTGTTGAGCCCCAGTTGGTTTCGTCCCGTGGCGCTGACGATCCCCATGGTCACGGTCTGTCCCACACCGAAGGGATTACCGATGGCGAGCACCACGTCACCGATCTGCAGCCGGTGATCCTCACTCAATGTGATGCTGGGGAGATTGTCCAACGATACCTTGAGAACTGCCAGGTCGGTCTCCGGATCGGTGCCGACGATGGTGGCGGAGCCTCCCCGACCATCCCGAAGCGCCACCTGGATGGCGTCGGCCTCCCGGATGACGTGGTGGTTGGTGAGAATGTAACCCCTGTCACTGATGATGACACCCGAACCGAGGCTGGTCTCCAGGCGCTGGCGCGGTACCCTCAGCCGTTTGCCGAACAACTGGCGAAACAGGGGATCGTTCAAATAGGGATGCGGCTTTTCCGCGACCCGTTTCTGGCTGTAGATGTTGACCACGGCGGGAGCGGCCGCTTCCACGGCCCGGCTGTAGCTCACCGGGCCGGTGACCTCAGCCGTCGGGAGATGGACCAGCGCCTCCCTTTCCGCTTCGGGAGCCGGACGAAACCAGAGCAACACCGTTCCCGCTACCGCTCCCACCAAAGCGGCCTGTAACAGGTAACCTAGTATTTTCCGGATCTGCATGGAGGGTCGGCTCAAGATGGCTGTTCGGCTGGGCAGGTGAAATCGTTTCTCGGCTCTGTTCGATATGAGGCATCGCTGGTTCGGCATTATACCCGATTGTTTTTCCCAACCGCCGAAATTCCACTGCAAGTTACTGTAATCAGGGTAATAACCGGAATATGCCCAAGGTGACCGGGGCACCTCTGAACGTGCCTTCGCAGCGGTCCGCCGCCGAGGCGCCCCGGGGATGAGGCTTTGCCATTGGTTGTATTGGTATACTGCAAAAGGAGAGAGACGGTGGAAAGAAGCAAAAAATGATCACTCGTGACGAACTGACGGGCTATCTGCACGAGCTGCTGGATGTCGACGGGTTTCAGGATGGGTGTCCCAACGGCCTGCAGGTGGAGGGAACCGGAGAGATTCGGTGTCTGGTGAGCGGCGTGACGGCGAATCTCCCCCTGATCGAAGCGGCGGTGGAGCTGGGGGCCGACGCCCTTCTGGTGCATCACGGCTACTTCTGGAAGGGGGAGGAGCCTGTGGTGGTGGGGATGAAGCAGCGGCGGTTGAAGCGGCTGCTGGTCGACGACATCAACCTGCTGGCCTACCATCTGCCGCTGGATGCCCATCCCGTCCATGGGAACAATGCGCGGCTGGCCGGCCTGCTGGAGTTTCTCCCCGAAGGGACCTTTGGAGGTTCTCCGGCGATCGGCTTGTGGGGGAGGCTGCCCGCGACCATGGATGTTCGGCGTCTTTCAGACTGGATTGCGGAACGGCTGGGAAGGGCTCCGCTCGTGATCCCCGCCGGCCCGTCCAGCATCGAGACGGTCGCCTGGTGCAGCGGCGCGGCTCAGTCCTATCTGGTAGAGGCGGTACAGATGGGGATGGATGCCTTCATCACGGGGGAGGTGTCCGAGCCGGCCGTGCATGTGGCCCGGGAATACGGGATTCACCTCTTTGCCGCCGGCCACCATGCAACGGAGCGGTATGGCGTCATGGCGCTGGGGGAGCATCTGGCGGAGCGTTTCGCCCTGCGGCATCACTTCATCGACATTGACAGCCCGCTGTGACGACGGTATATTTCCCGCCTTTGCATGCGGTGCCCTGCGGAGACGGGGTAGCGGCGCGCGTTTGAACCGAGAATGAGGATGTTGCCATGAAGCCGGATATCCATCCCGCTTATCAAGAGATTACCGTAACCTGCAGCTGTGGCGAGTCATTCAAGACCGGCTCCACGCTGGATCATGATATTCATATCGATGTCTGTTCCAAGTGCCACCCCTTCTTCACCGGAAAGCAGAAAATCGTCGATACTGCGGGACGGGTGGACAAGTTCCGCCAGAAATATGGCATGAAATAGCCCGGAGCTGTTGCGGGTGAGGGAAAAGGGGCGCCATGGGCGCCTTTTTCATGGGCGGGTGTCCAACGGCGGGTCAATGGAATAAAGGGGGCTTTTTCCCCCTCCGTCCGGAAGGAAAGCAACGAATAGTCGTTACTCCTGGAATTCACCGGCGTCGGGGACGGTCTCCTTCAGCAGCTCCTCGACCTTGCGGCTCGAGGCCCGGCGCATCGGTTTGCCGTCTACCGGACTGGTGGGTGCCTGCCGGATTCCGCTGACAGGGAAGATGATCAGCTCTATGTCCGTGTTTTCACGGATGAACCGATAGCCGGGAAAGGAACGCTCCCCCCCATTGAGACGCATGCGGTATTCGTCGGTGCGGAATGGAATCGCGTTTTCCATCAGGGTAAAGGCGATCTCTTCCGGGGTGTCGGCGAACAGGTGCAGGGTGATCGCGTCATATTCACCTGCGCTTCCGGTCAGAACCGGCCCCACCAGACGGGGGTTGAACGGGGACAGGAGCTGCATCGCCTGCAGGGCGGTCTGCCGGAGATAGTGCAGGTGTACAGCCTGTTGCCGAGCCTTGAACAGGCGCTGATACTCCATCCGCGCGCTCTCGATCTCTTCGTTGCGTGGCAGGTTACGGCCGTCCGCCATCCCCAGTTGTGCAGCCGCTTTCTGCTTGGCGGTGTAGTAATCCCGGATGCCGTGCTCGCTCATCAGGCGCGCAGCCTCCTGGGCGATACGGATCCGCATGCGCTGGTTCTTGTTGTCGCCGACTCGGGACATCACTCACTTCCACTTCAGAACAGTTCAGAGATCCCTTTGGAGTTCTCTTCGCTGGTTTCCCAGTAGTTTTCCGGCTGGGCGTCGGGGAGGTGGCCGGTGCGGAAGGTCTCGAAGATGCTCCTGGGAGTATCGGCGTTGGCCAGCAGGCCGCTTTCCGGATCGATACGCACCGTCACCATTCCGGGAGGCTGTTTCAGCGGGAGCTCCGGGACGCCTTTCAGCGCCTCCCGCATGAAGTCCATCCAGATGGGAAGAGCCGCCTTGCCCCCGGTTTCACCGCTGCCCATCGGCCGGGGCTTGTCGAATCCCGTCCAGACGGTTGTGACGACAGCATGATTGAATCCCGAGAACCAGGCGTCGATCTGATCGTTGGTGGTTCCTGTCTTTCCTGCCAGGTCGTTGCGCTTCAGGGACATCGCCCGACGGCCGGTACCGAAACGGATGACATCACGCATCATCGAGGTCATCAGGTAGCTGTTCTGCGGCGTGATGACCCGTTTGGCCGCATGAGTCGGAGCTGCGGCGTCGCCTGGTTCCGGCGACGGGGAGCCGTCGCAATCCAGGCAGGCCTCGGCGGGATCGGCCTCCCAGACGATCTCGCCCCGGTTGTTTTCGATGCGGGTGATCAAGTATGGCTCGACCAGAAATCCGCCATTGGCGAATACGGCGTAGGCGGTGGCCAGTTCCAGAGGTGTGACGCTGCCGCTACCCAAGGCCAGGGAGAGGTCACGGGGCAGTTGCTCGGGGCGGAAACCAAAGCGTGAGGCATACTTCACGGCATAGTCGATCCCGATGGCGCGCAACAGCCGGATGGAAACCAGATTACGGGATTGGGTCAGTGCCACCCGCAGGCGAGTGGGGCCATAGAATCGACCGGTGTAGTTTTGTGGCTTCCAGGTCTCGTCACGGTTTTCGTCATCCATCACCACCGGCGCGTCGTTGATGATGCTGGCGGCGGTGTACCCCTTCTCCAAAGCCGCAGAGTAGATGAACGGTTTGAAGGCGGAGCCGGGCTGACGCCTGGCCTGGGTGGCCCGGTTGAACTTGCTCTTGAAGAAATCGAAGCCCCCGCTCAACGCCAGGATGGCCCCATCTTCGGGGTCGAGGGACACCAGGGCCCCTTCCGTCGGCGGTATACCGGCCAGCTCCCAACCGGTTTCGGCGGTAAAGCGGAGCCTGACGATGTCTCCCACCCTGATGATGTCGATCGATCGCTTGCCGTCGCCCTGTTGCATTCCCTGCAACGCCCAGGTGAAACCCGAAGGCGGGACCGTGACGAGCTGTTCATCGGCAAGCAGTGCGGAGATGCCCTTGTTGTCCACACCGATTACGGCTGCTGGCAGTAAACCGCCCAGAACGGGGGTTTTCTGTAGCAGGGAAACAGCCTGGGACAGGAAGGGAGGGAGGGGTTCCTCGCCTTTTTTTCCCCTCTTCATCCACCGGCTCAACTCACTGGGGGGCAGGTCGATGTGTTGTTCCGGTCCCGGGTAGCCGTGGCGGTGGAGATAACTGATCAGACCGTTGCGCACCGCCCGGCTGGCGGCGTTCTGCAACCGGGCGTCGATCGTGGTGTGGACGCGGTAGCCGGCGGTGTAGGCCTCCTTTCCGAAGCGCCTCACCATCTCCCGACGCACCATCTCTCCCACGTAGGGGGCCTCGACCTCGGAAAGCGCCCTGTGTCGGCGCGCGTCGTCTTCCTCTTCCAGGGCCTGCCGATAGGTGTCGGCATCGATGAATCCCAGCTCGTGCATGCGTTCCAGGGCGTAGTTGCGGCGTTGCAGTGCCCGCTTGGGGTTGACGATGGGGTTGTAGATGGAAGGGGCCTTGGGCAGACCGGCGATCATCGCCATCTGGGCGACACTCAGTTCGTCGAGGGGCTTGCCGTAATAGGCCTCTGCCGCGGCGCCTACCCCGTAGGCCCGATTTCCGAAGTAGATCTTGTTGAGATAGAGCTCGAGGATCTCCTGCTTGCTCAGCTCCTTCTCTATCTTGAGAGCGAGCAGGATCTCGTTGAGCTTGCGCAGATAGGTCTTTTCCCGGCTCAGGAAGAAGTTGCGGGCAACCTGCATGGTGATGGTGCTGCCACCCTGGCTCTTCTCCCCGGTACGCAACAGGGTGATGGCTGCCCGCAGGATGCCCTTGAGATCGACGCCGGAATGTTCGAAGAAGCGGTCGTCCTCGGCGGCCAGAATGGCCCGTATCATCAACGGCGGTATCTCCTCATAGCGCAACACGATGCGGCGCTGCTCTCCATACTCGGCGATGAGGCGCCCGTCGTTGCTGAGGACCCGTAACGGGGTCTGCAGCTCGACCTCTTTCAGTGTATCGATGGGAGGAAGCCTCGGAATCAGGTAGAAACGGATCCCTGCGGCGGCTCCCAACCCAGTCAGCAGGGCAGCCAGCAGCAGGACTATGCCGACAAGGGCGATTTTACGTCGGGATGGCATGATTCCGGATACGAGTAGGCAAGAAAGAAAGGCATTAGTATAAGTGCTTTCCCTCCTGCGCGGAATATGTGTCTCGACTCCCCAAAGAGGTTCCCGTTGGTCTCCAGTCTCCTTGTCTGTCTCCCGTTCCATGACAGGGAATGGGCGACCCACTCGTATCGCCGGTGGAACGGGAATCGCCACTGGGCCCGTCCCCCAGGTGCAGTAAAGAAAAAAAATCGGCTTGCCGATAACCAATATCAAATGCCAGGGTGGTGCGGAAGTGCCCACCCGGCCGGAGATTGGACAGTAAAGGGGTTCTGGAATGTTGTCACGACTTTGGGGCGGTGGGCAGAAAAAGGTGCTGGGGCTGGATATCGGCGCGTCCGCGGTGCGGCTGGTGGAGCTGTCCCGGAACGGTGACCGCCATAGGCTCGAGCGGTTTGCGGTGGAGAAGATGCCGGCGAACGCCATGTCCGAGAACGATATCAAGGATATCGCCGCCGTCGCCTCCACGGTGAGGCGGGCCTTCTTGCGCTCGGGAAGCAAGGTCGGGGAGTGTGCGGCGGCGGTCAGCAGCTCCCAGGTGATCATCAAGAGCATCACCATGCCCACCGATCTCAGCGAAAACGAGCTGGAAGAGCAGGTCAAGGCGGAGGCTTCCCAGTACATTCCCTATCCCATGGAGGAGGTCAGTCTCGACTTTTCTGTCGGTGAGCCGCTGGGAGAGGGAAATGAGACGGAGGTTCTGCTGGTGGCGTCGCGCAGTGAGAACGTCGATGCTCGGGTGGCGGTCCTGGAACAGGCGGGGCTGAACGCAGCGGTCATCGATGTGGAGACCTTTGCGCTGGAGAATGCTTTCCAGTTGGTCGGCGCACAGATGACCGAAGCGGGTGCGGTGCACACCGTCGCACTGATCAATCTCGGTGATGCCACCACCACTCTCGTGGTTCTCCGGGACGGGAAGGGGATCTACAGCCGTGATCAGATGTTCGGAGACGTTCAGCTGACCGAGGCGGTTCAGCAACACTATGGCCTGAGTCGTGAGCAGGCGGAACAGGCGAGGCAGAACAACGATCTGCCCCAGGATTTCGAAATGGAAGTGCTGTCCTCGTTTCGCAAGGCAGCCGCCCAACAGGCTTCCCGGCTGCTTCAGTTCTTCTTCTCGGCCAGTGGAGTGAGTCATGTGGATCGGATCCTGCTGTCCGGTGAGTGCGCAAAGATTCCCGGCATCGCCGAAACGGTTACGGAGACCACCGGAATCCCGGTCACCGTGGCCAATCCTTTCTCCAGCATGGTGCTTCCCTCTTCCATTTCTCCGGCGGAGCTGGAGAGGGAGTCACCGGCGATGATGATCGCCTGCGGTCTTGCCCTGAGGAGTTTCGACGAATGAAGCAGATAAACCTTTTGCCCTGGCGTGAGACTCGGCGCAAGGTTCAGCAGCGCCGATTCGCCATGTTTGCAGCCGGCTGGACGGCTTTTGCCGTCGCTGTCGTGTTCGGAGGATATCTCTATGTGGGTGAGCTGATCGAAGCCCAGCAGGCTCGGAACGCCTTTCTCGAGAAAGAGATTGCTCAGCTCGACAAGAGTATCTCGAGCATCAAGGAGCTGAAGAAAGAAAAGCAGCGGCTGATGGCGCGGATGGAGGTGATCAGAGAGCTGCAGAGCAGCCGGACGGCTATCGTCCACATGCTGGATGAACTGGCGCGGGTGGTTCCCGGCGGCGTCTATTTCACGGCTCTCAAACAGCGCGGAGCGGTACTGGAGATCGAAGGAGTGGCCCAGTCCAATGCAAACGTCTCGGACCTCATGCGCCATCTGGATGGAGCCGAATGGATGGGAAATCCGCGCCTCGACGTGATAGAGAGCAAAGGTGAGCGCTCCGCCGCACGTGCCAGCCGCTTCGTATTGCGCGTGAACCATGTCATCGCCCACGAAGAGAACAAGATTGAGGCAAGCTGATGAGTATCTCCGACCTGACGAATGCTGATCTGGACCTTCGCAACGTGTGTGGCTGGCCACGGCACCTGCAGCTGGCAGTGAGTTCCCTGCTGGGAATAATGGTGTTGGCGGCAGGATACTTTCTGGTCATCGATGGCCGGCTGCAGCAACTGGATTCGGCCCGTGCGCAGGAGTCGTACCTGAAGGAGGAGCTCGAGCAGAAGCAGCTTCTGGCATCCAATTTCGACGCCTATCAGGAGCAGAACAAGGTGATGCGGGAGATGCTGAACAGCATGTTGCAGCAGCTGCCCGGCAAGACCGAGATCGCGAAGCTGCTGGTGGATATCTCTCAGGCCGGTATAGGCAACGGACTGGAGTTTCAGCTTTTCAAGCCCCAGCAGGAGCGGATGAAGGAGTTCTATGCGGAACTTCCCATCCGGATACGGGTGACCGGCACCTACCATCAATTTGGGAATTTCATCAGTGACGTTGCGGCTCTCTCCCGGATCGTCACGTTGCACGATATCTCGATCCACAAGCCGGACAAAACCGGGTCGGACAAGCTGGTCATGGAACTGGTGGCGAAGACCTACCGCTATCTCAGTGAGGAGGAGCAGGCGGAGTTGAAGAGAGCGAAGAAGGAAGGGAAAAAATGAGCAGCCATATCCATTCAGAATCCCGTGTCCTGCGAATCGTCCTGCTGACGTTGGTGGGTGGCATGCTCGCCGGGTGTGCCAATGACAATGTCGATGACCTGGTGAGCTATGTCGCAGAGATCAGGGAGACCAGAAAAGGAAAGGTGGAACCCCTTCCCCCCATGGAGAGAGAGGAAGGATTCCGCTATCAGGCGGATGATCAGCGTGATCCGTTCATGTCCCCGAGCAGCATGCAGCGCCAGGCGGAGCGAAACAAGCACAGCGGTATCCACCCGGATGTCAAGCGCAAGCGGGAGCCGCTGGAGTCCTTTCAGCTCGATACATTGCGCATGGTGGGAAGCCTGGAGAAATCGGGGCAGTTGCTGGCACTGGTGCAATCTCCGGACGGAATCATTCATCAGGTGAAGAAAGGGAACTATCTGGGGAGGAATCACGGGCGGGTGGTCGAGCTGTCACGTGACAAGATTGAACTCGTGGAAATCATACCGGACGGCATGGGCGGGTGGATGGAGCGTCCAGCCCAGATCAGCCTGAAGGACTAAGGGTGGGGATGAACATGAAACGAAAGAGTGGAACAGAACAGATGTTGGTGTATGTGACGACGAAGATCAACGGGAGGGAAAGAATCCGCATGCTGGCGACGACGATGGCCCTGTTCGCCACGCTGCTATGGAGTACGCTTTCCCAGGCCAATGTTCTCAAGGATGTGCAGGTCACCGATGCCGGAGACGCGGAAACGGAGCTCGTCTTGGTTCTGGAGGAGCCTGTCTCACCACGTCCAGTGAGCTTCACGACCGCCACTCCTCCGCGAATCGTCATGGACCTTCCTCATACGTCCAATGGCCTGAAACGCTACAAGCCGTTCATGGCAACGGGGCCGGTCAAGAACATGCAAGTGGTGGAAGCCAGGGGAAGGACGCGCCTGATCTTCGATCTTACCCGCATACTTCCTTATGACGTGCGTACCGAAGGCAACCGTGTATACCTGGCGCTCAACAAGGTGCCGACAGCGACCCCCATGGCAACCGATGCCGTCCTGGACCTTGGTGATCGTCCCGCTTCTCCAGCCATCACCGACATCGATTTCAGGCGTGGCGAGAAAGGGGAGGGGGTCGTCGAAATCCGGTTCTCGAAAGAAGGGGTGGTGGCGGACGTCCGCAAGGTGGGTGACCGCATCATCGCCGATTTCCGTGGAGTGAAACTTCCCCCACACCTGGAGCAGCGTTTCGACGTGACCGACTTTGCCACACCGGTGACCGCGATCGATGGGTATGCCAAGGAGGGGGGCGCCGAGCTGATAGTTACCGCCGTGGGTCCATATGAATACAAGCTCTACCAGTCCGACGACAGAATGAGCATTCGTGTCCATGAGCTGAAAAAGGAGAAGAAGGAAAAACTCGAGAAGAAGACGAAGCGCTACACCGGCGAGCGCCTTTCGCTGGACTTCCAGGACATCGAAGTGCGTGCGGCCTTGAAGATCATCGCCGACTTCACCAACCAGAATATCGTCGCCAGTGACAGCGTTACCGGTAACATCACGCTCCATCTGAAGAACGTTCCGTGGGACGAGGCGCTGGACATCATTCTGACCACCAAGGGGCTGGGCATGCGGCGCCGCGGAAACGTGATCCTGGTGGCACCCGCGGAAGAGATCGCGGCCCGGGAGAAATTCGAGATGGAGAATCAGAGGAAGCAGCAGGAACTGGCGCCGCTGATGAGCGAAACCATCCAGGTGAACTACGCCAAGGCAGCGGATATCGCCGCTCTGTTCAAGAAACCGGAGAACAGCCGTGGTTCGATCTCCATCGATGAGCGGACCAACCGGATCCTGGTTACCGATACTTATGAAAACATACAGAAGATGCGTGCCCGGGTGGCCGAGCTGGATGTTCCGGTGCGCCAGGTGATGATCGAATCACGGATCGTCATCGCCAACAACGATTTCAGCCGTAATCTGGGCGCCCGCTTCGGGATCACCGCCGCGGCGAAGAACGGCGGCAACGGAATCATCGGCAGCACCGGTTCCTCCGGCGGGACCGACACCATGGTCAACAGTGCCCTGGACAATCTTCAGGGGGGCGGCGGTCCTCTGCCGGTGAACATGCCTTCACTGGGAGATCGCTACAACGTCAATCTTCCGGTCATCAATCCCGCCGGCAAGTTCGCACTCGCCCTGCTGGGCAAGGATTACCTGCTCGACCTGGAGCTCTCCGCGTTACAGATGGAGGGTCGTGGCGAAGTGCTTTCCAATCCTCGTGTGATCACCTCCAACCGCAGCGAGGCGGTGATCGAGCAGGGCGTGGAGATACCGTATCAGCAGGCCACCTCGAGCGGCGCCACCTCGGTCTCGTTCAAGAAGGCGGTGCTGAGCCTCAAGGTGGTACCGCAGATCACTCCCGACGATCGCATCATCATGGATCTGAATGTCACCAAGGACAGCGTCGGCCAGGTTTTCAACGGGGTTCCCAGCATCAACTCCCGCGAAGTGAAGACGCAGGTGCTGGTCAGGGATGGTGATACGGTGGTGCTGGGTGGCATTTATGAGCAGACCCGCAGCAAGGAGGTGGACAGTGTGCCGCTGCTGGGTGACCTGCCGATCATCGGAGCGCTCTTCCGGCAGACCCGAAAAGTGGACGACAAGGCGGAGCTGCTGATCTTCATCACACCCAAGATCATCCGGGAAAACATGGAGGTGAGATAGTTCATGAGTATTTCGGCAGGCAGCTATCGTGAGGCAGGGTGTAGGCGCCTTGCAAACCGGTTGGGTAAACGAGGGGGAGTGAAGATGGGTTCGCAATACAAGACGGTGCTGAGGAACGTTCTGGCAGGAGGTATGGCATTGATGCTGCTGGCAGCCTGCGGTGACGAGACTGCCTTCGGAACAGCTGGAGGCACGAACCAGACCGGGGGAACCGGGACGGCCGGTGGAGGCGGGGCGGACAGCGGTACACAGACTGAAACGGCCTCCATCAGCTTGCAACTGGTTTCCGCGGAGACCGGCCAGCCCACCCAGACCATCACCTCGGCCAGGCCGGGGCGGGTCATCGCCACGGTCTCCGGCATCACCTCTCCCCAGGTGGTGACCTTTACCACTACGGTAGGTGAGATCCCGGTTCCCACGGCGATAACCAATGGTGCCAACCAGGCCGTGGTGGATATTCTGGCGGGGAGCAGTCTCGGTGCCGGAATCGTCACCGCCAGCCTGTCGGAAGAAGTCAGCGCGTCGCTGGCGTTCGCCGTGGGTGCCACCAATCTGCGCATGGGCAGTGGCACCCCCTTCCAGGAAGGGGTGGCGCAGGTGGGAGCTGCGCAGATCTCGGCAGGTGGTACCACGGTGGTGTCGGTGACGATAGTGGATGAGGATGGAAACCCCTTCTCCGAGCCGGTTGATGTCAACTTCTCCTCTTCGTGCAGCAGCCAGGCAACGCCCACTGCGACGCTGAGCTCCCCGGTCACCACGGTCAATGGAGTCGCCACCAGCACCTACCTGGCCCAGGGATGCGTGGGGGACGATGCGATCAACGTCACCGCCAACGCGGGCGGGATCAACCTCTCAGCGACGGCGACGGTCAACGTGTTGCCGGCCGACGTGGGCAGTATCGAGGTGGTATCGGCCACTCCCGACAAGATCGCCATCCGCGGGGCCGGAGGTATCGGTGGTGCGGAGAGCTCCACCGTGGTCTTCCGGGTACGTGACATCAACGGGAATCCGGTCAACGGTCAGTTGGTGGATTTCTCTCTCAACACCGATGTCGGGGGAATCACGCTGACCCCCACCCAGGCGACCACCAACACCGAGGGGCTGGTGCAGACCGTGGTCAATTCCGGCACGGTGGCCACCACGGTGCGGGTGACCGCCAGCGTCCACGGCAGTGATCCGCTGATCCTCACCCAGTCCAGCCAGCTGGTGGTCTCCACCGGCATCCCGGATCAGAACAGCTTCAGTCTCTCTGCCGAGACGCTCAATCCGGAGGCGTGGAGCACCGATGGCGTGGAGGTGAAGGTGACGGCCCGCCTGGCGGATCACTTCAACAACCCGGTTCCCGATGGGACTGCGGTGAGCTTCTTCGCCGAGGGGGGCTCCATCGAACCCTCCTGTACCACGGTCAACGGCAAGTGCTCCGTGACCTGGACCAGCCAGGAGCCACGACCCACCGGACAGACCCTGGGCGGTGTCCGGGTGCCCGAGGTCAACAACAGCATGGGCCAGCCTTACGGCGGACGCGTAACCATCCTGGCCACTGCCATCGGCGAGGAGTCATTCCCCGATCTGAACGGCAACGGTCGTTTCGACGCATCGGAGATGACCGCCTTCCTCGGAAACGATGTCACCGGCCGCCCCTATGATCTGGCGGAGGCGTTCAACGACTACAACGAGGATGGCGTCTACAACCCCGCGCAGGGTGGAGGAGAGGCAGCCGGGGATCTGGAGGAGTTCGTGGATTTCAACGGCAACGCAGCATTCGATGGCAAGGACGGTCTGTACAACGGGGTGTTGTGCTCCATCCCGGCTCATGCCGGCTGCTCATCGACGCAGAAATCCACCAACGTGCGGGCACGGCTGGTGCTGGTCATGTCCGGCAGCGAAGCTTACCTGACCCTCAACGAGCCGGCTTCCGGGACCTTGACTCTCCAAGGGGAATCCACCGGCAACGTCAGCGTGACCATCGCCGATCTCCATGGACAGCCGATGCCGAAAGGGACCACGGTCAAGTTCACCACGACGGTTGGTTCGATCGTGGGGCCCAGCTCTTTCACCTGGGCGAACGACAACCACAACGGCGGCCAGCGATTCTCCGTGGTGGTCAAGGGGGTGAACACCAACGGGGATACCAAAACCGGTTCACTCATCGTCGAGGTGACCACGCCTGGTAGTGTTACATCGATGTTCACACCCGTTGCGATAACCATCCAGTGATGGGAAGTCGGGCCGGGCAGAGGGCGGGACCATTCCCGGGTGGCGCCCGCCCTTTTGTGCGGAATGGGGTGTCTGCACGGCGCGATTCAGACAGGACGCCGACATGGCTCTTCACTTGATCGAGTGGGTAAAACGGCAAATCACCGCGTAGCGGCTTCGTCCTTGACAGGCAGAATGCACGCCACATACTCGGCAGTCAGAAGGGGATTGGGGCCGTGTGGATGGAGACTGCCGGATATCCACTATCTGCGGGAATGGCAAGTGATCCGGGGTTATCCCAAAGTGTCCCCAATCCCCTTATGCCGACCATCTTCCGGCATGCATTCTGCCTGTCAAGGATGATTTGCTGTTTTACCCCCACGATTTGCTGAAGACCCACTGACATTATTGCCCCGGCAACCAAATATTTGTACCTTCAGGACGCCGGGGCAATAACCGGTGCAGAGCCGGTTATAATGCCCCCATGGAAGGAGCAGACAGAATTTTCCTGGTCGGCCCCATGGGGGTCGGCAAAACCACCATCGGACGGCGGCTGGCCTCGGCCTTGGCCAAGACTTTCGTGGACAGCGACCACGAGATCGAGAAGCGCACCGGGGTCGATATTCCGCTCATCTTCGAGCTGGAAGGGGAGGCCGGATTCCGCCGCAGGGAAAGCAGGGTGATCGACGAACTGACCCAGTGGCCGGCCGTCGTGCTGGCCACAGGTGGTGGGGCCGTTCTCGATCCGCAAAACCGCCAGCACCTGCGAGAGCGGGGTTTCGTCGTCTACCTTCACGCTTCCCTGGACCGGCTTCTGGAACGGACGGCGCGGGACAAGAGGCGTCCTCTCCTGCAGACAGAGGACCCTCGCGCCCGCCTGCAACAGATCCTGGAGCAGCGCGGGCCGCTCTATGAACAGGTGGCAGATCTCAAGGTTTCCACCAATGGCCGCAACGTCCGCAAGGTGGTGCGGGAGATCCTCTCCTGTTACCGGGGACGGGGAAGCGGCAATCACTGAACCTCGCTCCGTTCACGGACGCCGGCTCGATGCCGGGGTGGCACGAACAGTTGGTGTTGTTTTTTCCCAACGCCATTCCGCAAAACCAGAAAATCCTCCGATTGCGGCCTAAAGATTTTCACCCCCATGTCGAGTTAGTGGGGGAGTTTTTCGATTTCGTTACGGAAACCGGAAAAGGTTTCGCAATTCGGCAAAACAGATTGACAAACGGGTGAGGATTTTCGATGAAAAAAACGGCTCTTTCCCTGGCAGTATGTAATGCGCTGGCACTTCCCCTTGTGGCCCACGCGGACAGCATGACCCTCTATGGCACCGCCGCCGTGGCGGTGGAGGCACTGGACAACGGTGGCGAGAATACCACCAATGTGAGCAACAACCACTCGGCCCTGGGTATCAAGGGCAGCCGTTCTCTCGGCGGGGGACTGAGTGCCGTCTATCTGTTCGACATGTTCGTGGGACTGGATGCCGGCGGTGGTGCAGGAGACGATGGTCTGCTGGGTGGCGGCCGGGACGGCTGGGTTGGGTTGTCCGGGGAAGAGTGGGGTATCGTGGCCCTTGGATATCAGGGACGGCCCTGGAAGACCTCCACCAATCATCTGGATCTGTTCGGCAACACCATCGCCGACTACAGCGCCATCATGGGCAACACCAATTCCGGTGGTGTCTATTTCGATGGCGGCATCGGCAACAGCATCATCTACTTCGGCCCCAATCTCGATGGATTGAGCTGGCACCTGCAGTACGGCGCCGACGAGAAGGACGATGGCAGCAACGACTGGGGTGCACAGGTGAACTACAGTCGTGGCCCGCTCTACACCTCGTTGTCCCATGACGTGGATGGCCGGGCGGGAGCCGCCGAGGAGATCACCGTCACCAAGCTGGCGGCCAGCTACCGGGTGACTCCGGCCACGCGGTTGATCGGCATGGTGGAGACCCTCTCGGGAGACAAGGCCGATACCCGGAATGCCTACTATCTGGGCGCCTCCCACCGGATAGGCGACACCACCTTCAAGCTGGCCTATGCGATGGCCGATGACAGCGACGCCGGCGCCGATACGGGGGCGAGCTATTTCGCCGTCGGGGTATCGCAGCGGTTGGCCTCCAACGTCGAGGCCTACGCCTTCTATTCGGCGATAGACAACGCCGCCAACGCCTCCTATGGCTATGTGTCGGCGCCCCACACCTCCTCCAACGGCAACACTGCCATCGCCAATCCAGGTGACGACAGCAGCGTATTCGCCGTTGGCCTGCGCTACGACTTCGCCTGGGAGAAGTAAGGCGCTGTAACCTGTCGAACGATGCGACCCCGGTCGTCACCAGTGACGGCCGGGGCTCTCTCTCCCCTGGCGGTTACCGCTGATACCGGTCGGCAGCGAAAGGCCTGAAGCCGTATCCCGCCGTATTTCCAACCATTGCCGTCTCCATCGTTCCCTCTGAGCGAACCATCCCGGAAGCGGTGTAGCGATGGGCGGCGAAGGGCCGGAACCCCTCTCCCTCGTTTCCTGTATGCTGCGTCGCGCAGGTCGGCTGGATGGCCGGAGCCGGGGCTGTCTCCGCTGAATAGCGATTCGCGCCCATCGGATCGTAACCATCGGCGTTTGCGGCGATGCTGGCGGTGGCCAAGGCGATTCCGGCGATGATGGCGTGGAGGGTAGTCATTTTCTTCATCTTCGTTTCTCCCCTGTTTTGTTCTGGTTTCGTCTGAATACTGGTGATTTGGAATTAGACCAGTTATAAACAGTATCGTACAAAAAGGGTGGGAGGTGAAATAGTATTTTTCAACCCTGCCGATAGATGAAGTCTATTGAAGGGATGCCGCCGTCAGCTCCAGAGCGGCTCGCCACGTTTCGCCCTTGCGGCTATCTCCTGCTGGAATGCGGGTGGTCCGAAGCCGAACCAGTTTTCGTTTTGCTGGAATATGAAGGGACGCCGTTCGCGGATCGAACGCTCCTTGAACCAGCTCAACAGCTTCTCGTCCGGATCGTGGCCGGCGGAAACCAGGATGTCCACTGCCAGGCCGCGCCAGATCGAGCGGCCGGTGAGGACGATGATGCCGCAGCGGTCGGGACGCATCCATTCCGGCAACCGGCTGTTCCGTTCGGCCCAGCCACAGAAGAAGACGCGGCAAGGCTCCTTCGGTCGTTCATCGTGAATGGTGCAGTTGTGTCCCGAGCTGTAGGGGCAGGGCTTGCCCAGCTCGATGGTGTGCCCCAGTACGCGGGTCTTGACCCACCCTTCACAACAGAGAGAGCAGTCGCCGCAGGGCCGGATCTCCCCTGTGCCGGTTTCGGGTTTTGCCGTGTCGTTCGGTTTGCCGCAGCAATGTTTGAACTTCCTGCCGCTGCCACAGGGGCAGGGGTCGTTGCGTCCGGTTCTGTTCGCCCTGTTCATCTCCTGTCCCACGCCGTTTTTTCCAGGGAATGGCCGAAAATCGTCCTGGCGGATGCGAAGGTGGCCAAAAAGGCTGATCGTACACGTCGTTGCGGCTATTATAGAGGGACGGTTGTAGAAACCCCATATCTGTCGGTCATCACAGCGATCATGAAAACCATTCAGCTCGATCTGGGCGAGCATAGCTACCCCATATTCATCGGCACCGACCTGCTGGGCAGAGCGGATCTGGTCCGCCCCTCTGTTCGTGGCCACCAGGTGCTTATCGTCAGCAATGAGACGGTGGCTCCTCTCTATCTGGAACAGGCCGCCGCCGCCTTCAGGGATTATCATTGCGACTGGGTGATTTTGCCGGACGGAGAGCAGTACAAGACCCTGCAGACGTTGAACGTCATCTTCGACGCCCTGCTGGAAAGGCAGTTCGATCGCAAGTGCACCCTGGTGGCCCTGGGAGGAGGGGTGGTCGGGGACATCACCGGTTTCGCCGCCGCCTGCTACCAGCGGGGCGTGGACTTCATCCAGATTCCGACCACCTTGCTGGCCCAGGTGGATTCGTCGGTCGGGGGCAAGACCGGCGTCAACCATCCCCTGGGCAAGAACATGATCGGCGCCTTTCACCAGCCCCGTTGCGTGATAGCCGACATCGGTGTGCTGGATACCCTCGATGATCGCCAGCTCAGCGCGGGGCTGGCCGAGGTGATCAAGTACGGTCTCATCCAGGACGCCGAATTCTTCGCCTGGCTGGAGGAGAACATGGATCGCCTGCTGGCCCGGGAGCCGGCTGCGCTGATCCACGCCATCCACCGTTCCTGCGAGGACAAGGCGAAGGTGGTGGCGGCGGATGAACGGGAGAGCGGACTCCGTGCCATTCTCAATATGGGGCACACCTTTGGCCATGCCATCGAGACGGGAGTGGGTTATGGCCGCTGGCTGCACGGCGAGGCGGTGGCCACCGGCATGCTCATGGCGGCGGATCTCTCCCATCGTCTCGGATGGCTCTCGGCGGAGGATGTGGCCCGTATCGACAACCTGATCGACAAGGCCTGCCTTCCCACCCGCGCACCGGCGGATCTGGAGTGTGATCGCTTCCTCGAGCTGATGGCGGTGGACAAGAAGGTCTCCGGCGGCAAGATTCATCTGGTGCTGCCCAAGGCGATCGGTGAAGCGGTGGTCTGCGGCGACTACGATCCGGCGCTGTTGCGGGAGACACTGGAGGCCCATCTCGCGGTGGGATGCGGGAGCGCCTAGTGCTCGCGCCCTACGCGGTCAGCGACGCGGAGACACGGGGGCGGCGCCATCCGGAGGAGCCGCCACGCTTCCGGAGTGAGTTCCAGCGGGATCGGGATCGCATCGTCCACTGTTCGGCGTTCCGGCGCCTGGAATACAAGACCCAGGTGTTCGTCAACCATGAAGGGGACATGTTCCGCACCCGGCTGACCCATTCCATCGAGGTGGCGCAGATCGGGCGTGCCATCGCCAGGGCGTTGAGTCTCAACGAGGATCTGGTGGAGGCCATCGCCCTGGCCCACGATCTGGGCCACACCCCTTTCGGTCATGCGGGCCAGGATGCACTCAACGAATGCATGCGCGAGTATGGCGGGTTCGAGCACAACCTCCAGTCGCTGCGGGTGGTGGACGAGCTGGAACAGCGCTACGCCGAATTTGCCGGTCTGAATCTGACTTTCGAGACCCGTGAAGGGATCCTCAAACACTGTTCACCTCTCAATGCGGGGCAGCTCGGAGAGGTGGGTGAGCGTTTTCTGCGTGGCCAGCAGCCTTCCCTGGAGGCGCAGGTGGCCAATGTGGCCGACGAGATCGCGTACAATAATCACGACGTGGACGACGGGCTGCGGGCCGGACTCATCACCGTGGAGCAGCTGACGGAGGTCGGGTTGTTCGAAGAGCACCACAGGGAGGTGATGAAACGCTATCCCGAGCTGACCGGCCGGCGGGTATGTCACGAGGTGAATCGACGGATGATCAATCATCTGGTGGTGGATCTGGTGGAGGCCAGCCGGCGGAGGCTGGCCGAACAGGCCCCCGCCGACGTGGCTGCGGTACGTGCCTGTTCCGGTCCGCTGATCGGTTTCAGCGAGGGAGTGAGGGAGAAAAACCTGCAGTTGAAGCGTTTTCTCCGGCGGAACGTCTATCGCCACTACCGCGTCCACCGGATGACTGCGAAGGCGAAGCGTATCGTTCGAGCCCTGTTCGAGGCCTTCATGGCCGATCCCATGCTGCTGCCGGAGGAGACCCAGGAAGGGGTGCGTCAATATGAGCGGCAGAGCGGTGAGAGCGGAAGGGCGCGGGCGGTGGCGGACTACGTGGCCGGCATGACGGACCGCTTCGCCATCGCCGAGTACGAGCGGCTTTTCGACCCCTATCGGACCTGACGGTCGGAGAGGGGGAAGGGGAACACGGGGCGGTTCCCCGAACAATGATACTGGAGAGAGAAAGATGTCAACCGGTACCGGGAGTTACCCCTATCTTGGCTATTTCAACCTGCAGCAGGCACCCTTCACGCCGGTGGTCGATGACGCCTTTTTCTTCGCGGATCCGGCCATCAGCCAGCGACTGGAGATGCTCCGTCACCTGGTTCGCTACAGCGATCTCCTGTTGCTGGTGGTCGGCGAGTCGGGTAGCGGCAAGACCACCCTGTTGCAGCAGTTTCTTCTCTCTTCCGGGGAGCAGACGCATCTCTGCCGGGTGGATGGGGAATATGGTATGGATACCGGTCGCCTGCTGGAGCGGATCGCCGCCGGTTTTGGTCTCCCTTCCGAACCGCGGAATACTGCCGAGCTGGCGGAGTCCTTGGGCCACATTGCGGGGAACCAGCCGTTCCTGCTGTTGATCGACGATGCCCATCGGCTCTCCGTGGAGGCATTGACGGCGCTGCTGGAGCTGGCCGAGAGGGATGGCCCCGGAGGCCGGCTGCTGCGTATCGTCCTGTTTTGCGAGCCCTCCATCAACGAGTTGCTGGCCGATCCCGCCATTGCCCCCCTGCGCGACCGGATCACCCAGACCTTGGAGATTCCTCCGTTCACCGAAGAGCAGACCGCCGCCTATCTCGTTCACCGGATGAGGGTGGCAGGTCTGCGGGGAGAATCCCCTTTCTCGGCAAAGCTGGTGAAGATGATCCACAAGGGGGCGGGTGGCAATCCGGCACGCATCAACGAGCTCGCCCACCAGGCGCTGATGGAGATCAGCGGGGAGGAGCCGCGGCGCACTCCCCTCGCCCTGCTTGCCAGCAGGGGAAGCGGAATTCCGCCGGCCGGCATCGCGGCAGCGGTGGTTCTGGTGCTGTTGCTGCCGCTGTGGTTGTTGTTCAGCGGTGGTGAAGAAGAAAAAGGGATGGAGCAGCGGGCGAGTCGGGAAGTCACTCTGCCCATCGGCTCCGACGATGGTGATGAGACAGTGGTGGTGTTGAACGATGAACCATCCGCAGATGCGCCAACGGACAGCGGGGAGGACATCTCACCCGATGTCAGGGGGGATGAATCCGCGGCTCCCGGGTCGGAACGGCATGCTCCGCCTCGTCTGAAAGGGTGGCATTCGGAAGGGGAGCAGGGGGCGAAAGTGGAAGTTGCGAGCGCTGCCCCTGCCGGGGGGCCGGTAGTGGAGATTCCCGCGGCCGCTCAAAACCAGTCCCCGGTGGCCGAGATCGTCCCGCCGGTCATCGAGGCCGTCCTTCCCGACCCGGTACCCGCTTCGAGCAAGCGCCAGACGGTGATCCTGCGTGGCAGCGGCTTCGGGCCCGGAAGCCGTGTCACCGTGGGGTGGACGGGACGCGTCAAGGAGCTGGCCCCGGAGCAGGTGGAGGTCACGAGCCCCGAGGAGATGCGGATCGCCATTGTCACTGGCCGCGCAGCGGATACCTGGACCGTGCGGGTGACCAATCCCGATGGTACGAGTTCCCGGATAGTCGAGTTCCAGGTAGCGCCGATGAAGGCGGAACTGGAGGCATCGCCGGCTGGGTCCTCCGCAGCGGGCGGCGAGAAAGCGGGGCTCCATCGCGAGGCGTGGTTGCTGGCCCAGGATCCGGCCCACTACACGGTGCAACTGATGGGGGCCGGGAAAGAATCCGATGTACTGGCGTTCGTCGAACAGCACCGGTTGCAGGGAGATCTGGCCTATTTTCGCGGTGTGAGCCAGGGCAAGGATTGGTACTCCCTGGTGACGGGTGTCTATCCCGATTTCAAGTCGGCCAACGAGGCGGCGGCGCGACTGGCCAAGAGATTCGAGGATGTCTCGCCCTGGGTGCGCCAGATCGGAAACATCCGCATCTCTCTGGCGGACCTGGCGGCGGTCAAGGAGCAGAAAGCGGCTTTCCATCGGGAGCCCAAAGGGTTGCGGGACATCGAATGGCTGCGTCGCCAGAATCCCCGCCACTACACGTTGCAGCTCCTGGCCGGAACGGAGAAACGCAGTATCGAGGCGTTCCTGCGCCGGCACGGTCCGGCGGACGGTGCGGTCTATTTCCGGACCAGGCGGGGGGGCAAGGACTGGTATGCATTGATCTACAACAGCTACCCCACCAAGAGTGCGGCCCTGGCCGCGCTCGAGAGGTTGCCGAGCGCCTGGCGCAAGCATCGCCCCTGGATGCGCAGTTTCGGCAGTATCCAGAAAGAGCTCGCGCAAACCGAGTGACGCCGTAGCGACGACTTCTTCGTGCGCGCCCCTTTCGGTGTTCCAGTCGGGAGCATGCCACATCCGCCCGGTTTTCCGGCGGGTGTGGCGCAACGGCGCTCATTGATGGAGAAAGCCGTCGGTAGTATAATTTCCTGCTATTTGCCTGCCAAGGTTGGGGTTTGGGCAGGCAGTTCCCCCTTAGGTGATACGGTTTAGAACAAGGCATGAATTCAGAGAACATCGGATCCCCGGGTCTATATCGTCCCTCCTTCGAAAAGGACAGCTGCGGTTTCGGTCTGATCGCTCACATGGATGGCGAGCCCAGCCACTGGCTGGTGCAGACCGCCATCGACGCGTTGGCGCGGCTCACCCACCGCGGCGCCGTGGCGGCAGACGGCAAGACCGGTGACGGTTGCGGCCTGCTCATGAAGATGCCCGATCGTTTCATGCGGGCGGTGGCGGACGAGGCGGGGATCCGGTTGGCCGAACGTTATGCCACCGGCATCGTCTTTCTCAGCCGTCAGGCGGACCTGGCCGAGCGGGCCGGCTCCCGACTGGAGCGGGAGCTCACCGCGGAAGGGCTGGAAGTGGCCGGCTGGCGTGCCGTTCCCACTGACGATTCCGCCTGTGGCGAAGAGGCGTTGAAGAGCCTTCCGCTGTTCCGTCAGATCTTCGTCAACGCGCCGCAGGGAATGGATGAGATCCGTTTCGAGCGCCATCTCTATGTGGCCCGGCGCCGTACCGAAAAGGCCATCGGCTCCGAGGACGAGACCTTCTATGTCCCCAGCCTCTCTTCCCGGGTGTTCTCCTACAAGGGGCTGGTGATGCCGGCCAATCTGCCGGTCTTCTACCGCGATCTCAACGATTCGCGGCTGGAGTCGGCGCTGTGTGTCTTCCACCAGCGTTTCTCCACCAACACCTGGCCCGAGTGGCGGCTGGCGCAGCCCTTCCGTTATCTGGCCCACAATGGCGAGATCAACACCATTCAGGGGAACCGCAACTGGTCCGTGGCCCGGGGCCACAAGTTCAAGACGCCCCACATCCCCATGCCGGACGTGTTACCGCTGGTCTCCATGAGCGGTTCTGACTCCAGCAGCCTGGACAACATGCTGGAGGCGTTGCTGGCCGGCGGGATGGATATCTTTCGGGCCATGCGATTGCTGATTCCTCCCGCCTGGCAGAACGTGGAGACCATGGATCCGGATCTGCGCGCCTTCTACGAGTACAACTCCATGCACATGGAGCCGTGGGACGGCCCGGCTGGCATCGTGCTCACCGACGGGCGTTACGCCGCCTGTGTGCTGGATCGCAACGGTCTGCGTCCGGCGCGCTGGGTGGTCACCCGGGATCGCCACATCACCCTCGCCTCCGAGGTGGGGGTCTATGACTATGCCCCTGCGGACGTGGTGGCCAAGGGGCGGCTCGGTCCCGGTCAGATGCTGGCCGCCGATACCGCCACCGGTGAGCTGCTGTTGCCGGAACAGATCGACGAACGGCTCAAGCAGCGCCATCCCTATAAGAGTTGGCTGAACCGCCATATCCGGCGTCTCCGATCGGAGCTGGAGAGCGAGGAACAGTGCATCCAGCCGATGCCCCGGGAACGTTTCGAGGTATGCCAGAAGCTGTTTCAGGTCAGCTTCGAGGAGCGGGATCAGGTACTGCGGGTACTGGCGGAGTCGGGACAGGAGGCGATCGGCTCCATGGGGGACGACACTCCGGTGGCGGTGCTCTCCCGCCGGGTGCGCTCTCTCTACGACTATTTCCGTCAGCAGTTCGCGCAGGTGACCAACCCACCCATCGACCCCATCCGTGAACAGATCGTGATGTCGCTGGAGAGCTGCTTCGGGCGGGAGAAGAATCTGTTCGAGGAGACCGAAGATCATGCCGCCCGGCTGCTGGTGGATTCGCCGGTGCTGTCGGCGAGCAAGTTCCAGCAGTTGCAGGATCTGGACGATCCCGATTACGCCTGCTGGCGTATCGATCTCGACTATCCCGCCAAGGGGAATCTCCGGGAAGCCCTGCAGCGCATATGTGACCAGGCGGTGGCAGCGGTAAAGGGTGGCAAGGTGGTGTTGATCCTCTCGGATCGGCAGGTGGCCCCTGACAGGGTCCCGGTTCATGCCCTGCTGGCCACCGGTGCAGTGCACCACAAGTTGATTCAGGAGGGGCTGCGTTGCGATGCCAACATCGTGGTGGAGACCGCCACTGCCCGCAATCCACACGAGTTCGCAGTGCTGATCGGCTACGGAGCCACCGCCATCTATCCCTGGCTGGCCTATGAGTGCCTGATGGATCTACAGCGGACCGGCGAGATCAAGGGAGCGGGCTGCGGTGAGCTGATGCACAACTACCGCAAGGGAATCAACAAGGGGCTCTACAAGATCATCTCCAAGATGGGGATCTCCACCATCGCCAGCTATCGGGGGGCTCAGCTGTTTGAATCGGTTGGGCTGCACGACGAGGTGGTGGAGCTCTGTTTCAGGGGGACCACCAACCGCCTGCAGGGCAGCAATTTCGATGATCTGGAACGGGATCAACGGCAATTGATGCGTGAGGCCTGGGACCCCCGCCGCCCGATCACACAGGGCGGGTTGCTCAAATACATCCACGGCGGCGAGGACCACGCCTACAATCCCGACGTGGTGCGCGCCTTGCGCCATGCGGTGACCACCGGTCGCTACGAGGATTACCGCGAGTTCGCCCGGCTGGTGAACGAGCGTCCGGTACTCGCCTTCCGCGACATGATGCGATTGCGCAAGGCGGAGACACCGCTCAGCCTGGATGAGGTAGAGCCGGTGGAGTCCATCGTCCAGCGTTTCGACTCCGCCGCCATGTCACTGGGGGCACTCTCCCCCGAGGCCCACGAGACCCTCGCCGAGGCGATGAACCGTCTGGGCGGCCGCTCCAACTCCGGTGAAGGGGGTGAGGATCCGGCCCGCTACGGCACCATCAAACGCTCCAAGATCAAGCAGGTGGCCTCCGGTCGCTTCGGAGTGACACCGGCCTATCTCTCCAGTGCCGAAGTCATCCAGATCAAGATTGCGCAGGGGGCCAAGCCCGGTGAGGGGGGGCAGCTGCCGGGTGGCAAGGTGAACGAGTTGATTGCCGAGCTGCGCTATTGCAAGCCGGGTGTCTCCCTGATCTCGCCGCCGCCGCACCACGACATCTATTCCATCGAGGATCTGGCACAGCTCATCTTCGATCTCAAGCAGGTGAATCCCGAGGCACTGGTCTCGGTCAAGCTGGTGGCCGAGGCGGGCGTGGGCACCATCGCCGCCGGAGTGGCCAAGGCCTATGCCGATCTCATCACCATCTCCGGCCACGATGGTGGCACCGGCGCCAGCCCGCTCACCTCGGTGAAGTATGCCGGTTCCCCCTGGGAACTGGGGCTTACCGAGACCCATCAGATCCTGCGCGCCAACAACCTGCGTGACAAGGTCCGGGTACAGGCCGATGGCGGTCTCAAGACCGGGCTGGACGTGGTCAAGGCCGCGCTGTTGGGGGCAGAGAGTTTCGGGTTTGGCACTGCGCCCATGATAGCCATGGGTTGCAAGTACCTGCGTATCTGTCACCTCAACAACTGTGCCACCGGCGTGGCCACCCAGCACGAGGTGTTGCGCATGGAGCACTACATCGGCAAGGTGGAGATGGTCATGAACTATATCCGCTTCGTCGCCGAGGAGGTGCGTGAACTGCTGGCCCAGCTGGGTTACCGGCGGCTGGAGGAGATCATCGGCCGCACCGATCTGCTGGAACGGCTGCCGGGCGCCACGCCCAAGCAGCAGAAGCTGGATCTCTCTCCCATCCTGAGTGATGGCGGTGTGCCGGCGGAGAAACCCCGCTACTGCACGGAGCCGCGCAACGAACCCTTCGACAAGGGCGAATTGGCGGAACAGATGGTGCGGGAGATACTGCCGGCCATCGAGGAGAAACGGGGGGGGACCTTCCGTTATCGTTTGAAGAACATCCATCGCTCCATCGGCGCACGTCTGTCGGGAGAGATCGCCCGTCGTCACGGCAACCTGGGAATGGAAGACGCTCCCGTCACGCTCCGCCTGCAAGGGACCGCCGGCCAGAGCTTCGGGGTCTGGAATGCCGGCGGACTGCACATGTACCTGGAAGGGGATGCCAACGATTACGTCGGCAAGGGGATGGCCGGGGGCAAGCTGGTCATCCATCCGCCTGCCGACAGCCGTTTCAACAGTCACGAGACCGCAATCATCGGCAACACCTGTCTCTATGGGGCCACCGGTGGCCATCTGTTCGCTGCTGGTCTGGCCGGTGAGCGTTTCGCCGTGCGCAACTCCGGTGCCTGCGCAGTGGTGGAAGGAGTGGGGGACCATGGTTGTGAATACATGACCGGCGGGGTGGTCGTGGTGCTGGGACGGACCGGGCTCAACTTCGGAGCCGGAATGACCGGAGGTTTCGCCTATGTGCTGGATCGGGACAACACCTTCGTGGATCACTACAACCATGAGCTGATCGATATTCACCGCATCACCACGGAGAACATGGGCGCCTACCGTGACCACTTGCAGGAGCTGATCCAGCGCTTCGTGGAGGAGACCGGCAGTGCCTACGGGCGGGAGATTCTGGCGCAGTTCCCGGATCTGGCGGGCAGGTTCTGGCTGGTGAAACCGAAGGCGTTGAAGCTGGCCTCGCTGATCGCCGATCTGCGCAATGCTGCGGCTTGACAATTGATGACTGGATGACGGAGTAATGGGAAATATCTTTCAGTTTCTCCAGGTACCTCGCACACTGCCGGAAAAGAAGGCAGCGCAGGAGCGGATCAAGAACTATTGCGAGATCTACGGGAGGTTCGATCCGAAAAACGCCGCCGTACAGGCGGGTCGCTGCCTCGAATGCGGCAATCCCTATTGCGAGTGGCGTTGCCCGGTGCACAACTACATTCCGAACTGGCTCAAGCTCGTGGCGGAGGGCAACATCATCGAGGCGGCGGAGCTTTCCAACCGCACCAACAGTCTGCCGGAGATCTGCGGCCGGGTCTGCCCCCAGGATCGTCTCTGCGAGGGCGCCTGCACCCTGAACGACGGTTTCGGCGCCGTGACCATCGGTGCGGTGGAGAGTTTCATCACCGACACGGCCCTGGGCGAGGGGTGGCGCCCCGATCTCTCCAAGGTGAAGGAGAGCGGCAAGCGGGTGGCCATCGTCGGGGCCGGGCCGGCCGGGCTGGGTTGCGCCGACGTGCTGGTGCGCCACGGCGTGAAGCCGGTGGTCTATGATCGGCATCCCGAGATTGGGGGACTGCTCACCTTCGGCATTCCGGAGTTCAAGCTGGAAAAATCGGTGGTGAGGCGGCGTGGTGAACTGCTGCGGGAGATGGGCGTGGAGTTCGTGCTCAATACCGAAGTGGGCAAGGACATCCTGTTCCAGCAGCTTCTCGAGGAATATGATGCGGTATTCCTGGGTATGGGAACCTACGAGTATATGCGGGGTGGCTTTCCGGGGGAGGACCTTCCGGGAGTCCATTCGGCACTTCCCTATCTGATCTCCAATATCAACCGCTGTCTGGGGTTGGAGAAGGACGAGTCGGAGTTCATCAACATGTACGGCAAACGGGTGGTGGTGCTCGGCGGGGGCGACACCGCCATGGACTGCACCCGCACCGCCATTCGCCAGGGGGCGCTGAGCGTGGTGTGCGCCTATCGTCGTGACGAGGCCAACATGCCCGGCTCCCGGCGTGAAGTGACCAATGCCAAGGAGGAGGGGGTGAACTTCATGTGGAACCGGCAGCCGGTGGAGATCGTCGGCAGCGACCGGGTGGAGGGGGTCAAGGTGGTCACCACCGAGCTGGGCGAACCGGACGAGAAAGGGCGCCGGCGTCCCCAGCCGGTACCCGGTTCGGAAGAGGTGATCCCCGCCGACGCGGTGGTGGTGGCGTTTGGTTTCCGGCCCAGTCCACCGGAGTGGCTGCACCAGTTCGAGGTGGAGACCGACGAGCGGGGCCGGGTAAAGGCCGCCGAGGGGCAGACCTATCCATTTCAGACCGCCAACCCGAAGATCTTCGCCGGTGGCGACATGGTGCGCGGTTCCGATCTGGTGGTGACCGCCGTGCATGAGGGCCGGGAGGCGGCGCGAGGCATTCTGGACTATCTGGAGATCTGATGGAACCACTCGAGAACGATCGTTTTCTGCGCGCCCTGCTGCGCGAACCCGTGGACAGGACGCCGGTCTGGATGATGCGTCAGGCGGGGCGTTATCTGCCGGAGTATCGCGCCACCCGGGAGCGGGCCGGGAGTTTCATGGCGCTGTGCAAATCGCCGGAGCTGGCCTGTGAGGTCACATTGCAGCCCCTGGAGCGTTTCCCGCTGGATGCCGCCATCCTGTTCTCCGACATTCTCACCATTCCGGATGCCATGGGCCTGGGGCTCTATTTCGCCGAGGGAGAAGGTCCCCGCTTCGAACGGCCGTTGCGAACTGCGGCGGAGATCGAACGTCTGGGTGTGCCCGATCCGGAGCAGGAGCTCGGCTATGTCATCGATGCGGTGCGTACCATCCGCCGCGAGCTGCGCGGCCGGGTGCCGCTGATCGGTTTTTCCGGCAGCCCCTGGACACTCTCCACCTACATGGTCGAAGGGGGTTCCAGCAAGGAGTATGCGCACGTCAAGGGGATGATGTTCGACCGTCCCGAGCTGATGCACAAACTGCTGGATACCATCGCCCGTTCGGTGACCAGCTATCTCAATGCCCAGATTGCCGCCGGAGCGCAAGCGGTGATGATCTTCGACACCTGGGGTGGCATCCTCACCCCCCGTGACTATCGCGAGTTCTCCCTGCGCTACATGGAGCAGATCGTGGCCGGCCTGACCCGTGAGGCGGAAGGACGGAAAGTGCCGGTGATCCTGTTCACCAAGGGGGGCGGGGGTTGGCTGGAGGCGATGGCCGATACCGGGTGTGACGCACTGGGGGTGGACTGGACACTGGATCTCGGTGACGCCCGGCGCCGTGTAGGTGACCGGGTGGCGTTACAGGGTAACATGGATCCGGCGGTGCTCTACGCCTCACCGGAACGAATCCGTCAGGAGGTGGTCACAATCCTGGACAGCTATGGAAAGGGTAGCGGTCACGTATTCAACCTCGGTCACGGGATCCACCAGCACGTCGATCCCGAGCATGCTGCGGCCTTCGTCGAAGCGGTGCATGAGCTGAGTGTTCCTTACCATGACTAGGCCGTGTCCCCGGCTGACGAAGGCGTCACCGCTGCACCGGAAATCAACCGGAAATTCGGAGCAACCATCCAGCAAAAGGAGAGAGGAAGAGATGAAACTACAACGTGGATCCCTGTTTCTGGTTGCACTGTTGCTGCTTTTCACTGCCGCAGCCTGTGCCAACTCCTCCAGTGAATCGGTCGAGAAAAAGGCGTGGGAGATGATCCGGCAAGGGGCGCTGCTGGTGGATGTCAGGACACCACAGGAGTACGAGGCGGGGCATCTCGAAGGGGCCCTGCTGATTCCCTACGATCAGATTCCCCAGCGACTGGCCGAGTTCGGCAAGGACAAGAGCCGTCCCATCGTGGTCTATTGTCGCAGCGGCCGCCGTGCCGGTGTCGCGGAACAGACCCTGCGCAAGGCCGGTTTCACCAACGTACTGAATGCCGGCGGATATGAGGCGATGAAGGCGGCCAAACCCGAGTAAGGGTTCCTCCTCCAGAGCGATACGAAATTCCCCGGCCCGGCCGGGGTTTCTTCCTTTCATTCCGATTCGAACTTTTGAACCGGTCCGTTCGGTGTTCCCTCGACAGGTGCACTGAAGGGAACGACGCGGTCCCCCGGTTCACGTCGAAAAGTTTCGCTGCAGCCACTTTTCGATGTAATCAAAGGCCTTCATGCGCCATTCCTCGAACTGTAGTTCGTGGTTCGCCTGGTCTATCACGCGAATCTCCTGGAAGGGGGCGGTGGTCTTGGAGTCCATCAGGTAGGTGAAGAAGGTTTCCTGAAAATCGTGCCAGCATCTGGAGTGCTCAGAGAACAGCATGAGATGTTCCGTACCGTCCTGCTGCATGCCGCTGAAGGCTGTGGCCAGCGGATGGTTGAGGTTCTTGAACTCTTGCAACCCTCTTTTCTTCCTTTTCCTGTTCTGGGTCAGAAACAGCATGCCGATCCGCAGTATCCCCCTGACATCGCTTTGCAATGAGAAAAGCCGTCGCCAGGCGGTCCCCGAGAAGATCTTGGCGGTATAGTTTTTCATTACCGAGTTGATGTGGGTAATGGTCTTGTCGCCCGTGGTTCTGCTGAGCGCCGTGGAGAAGAAGGGCTCGATATTGATTGAGATTACCCCATCGACCAGCTCCGGATACCTGTGCGCAAGCAGGATGGCGGTAATGGCTCCGCCACACAGGCCACAGATTACCACCTTTCTTTCCGGAAATTTTTTCCTGACATGATGGATGAAGAAAGTCAGCTCTTCTACGAATCCCCCCTTTTCTATGAAGTTCCATGCCTTGTGAACAGGCCCGGCTTCCAGTGAACCGTCGCTGATTCCGATACCGAGGGGGTCGAAGCGATAGCAGATGAAGCCGTTCAAGGCCAGTTTCCTGGCATAGTGAACGAACAATCGTCCGGGACCGACCGAATACTTGAGTCCGGCGGGCAGAAATATCACTATCGGAGCGTCGCCGGGTTTTTCCGGTTCTGGCCCGGTGGTCTCGATGGCTCTCATGTATTGTGCCCGATAGGCGACGGAGAGCACCTTTTCACGGATTCGCACGGTATGAGACATCAGGGGTCCAGAAATCTGTCGGCTTGGCAGTACAGGATGGAGTGCGCGGGGGAGTAATATTTGGTTTCCGCCCAGAAAGGTTCCATCTCAATCGAAATGCAGGCGAAGCCCGATTTCTTCAATGGATTTTTTCTCTTTTTCCCAAAGGAGATCTTGCCGCCGGCGCGCAGGAAAATTTTGACACGACCGGTTTCCATACCAGTGACGTTTCTCAGGTCGAAGTCGCCCAGTGATCGGATGAATTCCAGGTCGATTTCATGGCCGGAGAGGCTTATTCTCTTTCCCGCCTCGAGCTCGGCCATCAGCTGCTTTCGATCCGTCACTATTTTTCCGCTGGTGGACAGCTGTGTGATCAGGTTGGTTCTGAAAAGTGCAGTTCTGTATCGGTCGAGATCGACTATCGGTTCGACGCCGATCAGCTTGTCGGCGTGCAGCAGCTCTGTTGCTTTCAAGGCGATGTTGAAACCAAACCGGATGCCAATGAGAAACAGCTGCTGCTCGGCGTGGTGTTTTCTCCAGTATCGGCTGGCCAGATCGATGAGGTCCTCGAGCATCCGGTTTGCCGAAACGGGATGCTCACCTCCGCTGTTTCCAGATCCCTGATAGTCGAATGTCAAAACATTGTAATTTTTCTTTGCCAAATGCAGGAACCAGCCCGTGAGGTGGTTTCTGCAGAAGAGCGCTTCTTCCAACAGCGGATTGCAGAAGATGACCAGGGGGCGGCTTTCATCCCCGGATGCAAACTGGTGAAAGAGTGGTACCCCCCGGCGGTTTGTCACATAATCGCAAAGCTGGTTTTCGCGCATGGACCGATCACCCGCAGTTTACGGTGTCTGGGGGAATGGAATGCACGTCGTTTCTCTGGCGTACAACGTGCTGATGTTATTGTTCCGGCGGATGGCTGCCGGTTATTATGGCCTACAGTTTACCATGTTCTCCGGGAATCCGCGTTGGACGAGAGATGTGTCGTCATGTTTCGCCATGGAAGTGACGAGGCGGTTTTCTTGGTTTGCAGAACCGGTTTGGAGGGGTGAGGCGCTGGCCAGGATGAAAGGGAGAAGCAATGAGACTGAAAAACTGTTTGAGTGAATGGGAAACCCCTGATTTTGTCCGGTTGTTCAAGGCCGAGGTGATCTCCCTGGGGGCGGAGGAGTTGCCGTTGCAGCAGCAGCTGTGCCGTGGCAATGTGGCGCTGGATGGGGTACAGGATGTGATGGTGTTGCGCCGCTGGGAGGAGGCGGATCGGCTTCATGTGAAGGCCGGGCTGTTCTTCCGCGGGATCATTGCCGGTAGCTGCTGTATCGACGATCCCACCCCGGTGGAGCCCCATGAGGAGTACTGCGAGCTGGAGTTCCGTATCGACCGGAAAACGGGGGAGACAGAGGTCCTTTCCGCCGGGTGAACAGCGTCACCCTCCGCAGCCGAATTCCGCGCTGCAGCCGAATTTGAAGGGGCGCGCTTCGTCGTCGGCGTGCTGCTTCGCCCGCCGGACGATACTCCGTATGTCGGCGCTCTTTCCATAGAGGGCACCGAACATGGGTACCCCCAGATCCTCTTCCAGCTCCTCCGTCCGGTGGATCTCCATCTCCGACAGCCGGCTCAGTTCGGCGGTACTGGCATTGATGCAAGGGGCGCAGCCGCCTCCTGTGGGCGGATTCAGGCCGGTGCGGGAGAGCAGGGCGTCCCGCTCCCGATCGCCGAGTTCGAAGAGGGGGTACCAGAGGCGGCGACCGCCCAGGTATTCCGAGGACTCCACATACTCCGGGACCGGCTTCTCCGTGAGCTGTTCCGGATTGCGGTTGCCCATCAGCAGGGTGGCCTGACATTCGGGGTCCTTTTCGTCCAGCCACTGCAACAGCGTGATCCCCTTCAGGTGAAGGCTGCACCACTGATGTTCCCGGGAGGGAAAGCCGCGTTTGATGTCCATGAGATCGGCAAAGGTGACCCGCGAGACGAGTCGTTGGGCATCGAATCCCTTGTCGCGGACGAACGCTTCCGCCCTGGAGACGAACTCCGGCCATCCCTCCGCCGACCAGCCGGTCTCCACATGGCAGACGGTCACCTGTTGCAGCCTCTTTTCTGCCGCCCACTGGATCAGTGCAAGGGAGTTCTTGCTGTAACTGCTGATGATGATATGCATTAGAAATTTATTGCAACAGGCTGTTGTATATTGCTTATTCTAACAGATCCGCTCTTGGTTCAGCGAACCCGCCTTCCTCACAGCACCTCCGCCGCGTAGTCGGCCAGGCGGGAACGCTCGCCGCGCAACAGGGTGATGTGTCCGGCGTGGTCCCATTGTTTGAAGCGGTCCACCACGTAGGTGAGGCCGGAGGTGGTCCCGGTGAGGTAAGGGGTGTCGATCTGGGCGACGTTGCCCAGGCAGATCACCTTGCTGCCCGGTCCGGCCCGGGTGATGAGGGTCTTCATCTGTTTCGGGGTCAGGTTCTGTGCTTCGTCGATGATGATGTACTTGTTGAGGAAGGTGCGGCCCCGCATGAAGTTGAGGGAGTGGATGCGGATTCTCTGCTGCAACAGATCGTTGGTGACGGCACGCCCCCACTGCCCGGCGTCGGCGGGCGGGGCGAGCACCTCCAGATTGTCCATCAGTGCCCCCATCCAGGGGGTCATCTTTTCCTCCTCGGTGCCGGGCAGGAAGCCGATGTCCTCGCCCACCGGGATGGTGGCACGGGTCATGATGATCTCGGTGTAGCGGTGCTCATCCAGGGTCTGGGCGAGTCCGGCGGCGAGTGCCAGCAGTGTCTTGCCGGTGCCCGCCTGGCCCAGCAGGGTGACGAAGTCGATGGCGGGGTCCATGAGCAGGTTGAGGGCGCAGTTCTGCTCCCGGTTGCGCGGCTTGATCCCCCAGACCCCCTGTCTCGAATAGTCTCTCGTCAGTTCGACGGTGGCCCGTTCACCCTCTTTTTCGCGGACGACGGCCAGGAAGTCCCCCTCTTTCAGGGAGATGAACTGGTTGGGATACCACGATGCCACGTCGGGGCCGGTGATCCGGTAGAAGGTGCGCCCCTCCTCGTGCCACGACTCCATCTCCTCGCGCGATCGCTCCCAGAAATCCTTCGGCAGCTCCTGGATCCCGCGGTAGAGCAGATCCACGTCCTCCAATACCTGATCGTTGTAATAGTCTTCGGCATGGACGCCCAGCACGGTGGCCTTGATGCGCAGGTTGATGTCCTTGGAGACCAGTGTCACCTGCTTGCTGGGATGCTCCTGCTGCAGGGCGATGGCGATGCTGAGGATGTTGTTGTCCGGTTTGTCACCGGGCAGGGAGTCGGGCAGGTTGGAAGGGACGATATGGGTCTGGAAGAACAGCCGGCCTCCGGTGCTCTCCTCCGGCATGTTGTAGGACTTGATGGGCAGGCCCCGGTCGATGGCTTCCTTGCTGGCGCCCTGCATCATTTCATCCAGGAAGCGACTGGCCTGGCGGGCATTCTGCGCCACCTCCGAGGTGCCACGCTTGTGCTTGTCCAGCTCCTCCAGGACCACCATGGGAAGGAACACCCCGTGCTCCTGAAAGTGGAACAGGGCGGTGGGATCATGCATCAGCACGTTGGTATCCAGTACGAAGAGCCGCTTGCTGCGAAAGGATTTTCTGGCCATTACCGCTCCTGACTATTATTGCCCCGGCAACCAACTGTTTGCATCTTCAGCCATCCTGGATCCGCGCGGCAGGCGCCCATGCCCGGCCTCCCCGGATCCGCTGGCTTCGTTCCATCCTTCCGGAATCGATCCGGAAATTCGGAACAGCCGTTCAGAGCTTTCGTACCGCGTCGAGCACCTCCTCCACGTGGCCGGCGACCTTCACCTTGCGCCACGCCTGTCGCAGGATACCCTCCCTGTCGATGAGGAAGGTGCTGCGCTCGATGCCGATTACCTTTCTGCCATACATGTTCTTCTCCTTGAGGACGTCGTACAGCTTGCAGACCGTCTCTTCGCTGTCGGAGAGCAGCTCGAAGGGGAACTGGTGCTTTGCCTTGAAATTCTCATGTGTCTTCAGGCTGTCCCGGGAGACGCCGAGCACGACGGTGTCGAGCGCCTGGAACTCGCTGTAATGGTCGCGAAACGCCTGACCCTCTTTCGTGCAGCCCGGCGTGTTGTCACGGGGATAGAAGTAGAGCACCACGTTGTGTCCTTTCAGCTCCGAGAGGGTGATCTCCTTTCCTCCGGTGGCGGGAAGGGTGAAGTCGGGGGCGGTCTGTCCAATCTCGATCATGCGTGGCTCCGGAATATGGGGTTGAAAACTTCAGCAGGTTGCGTTATGGTCGATACCATCACTGATTGAGCAACCGACTGTAACTATCCTACAATGTCTCGTCACCCGAACCAAAACGATAGCATCGTTCGCGCCCGTTGGCACGAAGGTTCGGCCGTGACCCTTTCTCGCATTCTCCTGCGACTGCTACTGCCTTCGGGCAGTCACTGAATTTCCCTTTCCAGGGCCTGGGGCCCGACCCGAACATTTTCATACCCGACTTTTGGAGTGGGGCTTTCCATTTTGTGTGGCATCGGTAATATGGTGCCAAAATGTGGAGCACGGTAATGAGTGAAGATCGTTTGATTGTTTTCGACACCACCTTGCGTGACGGCGAGCAGAGTCCGGGGGCGTCCATGACCCGCGACGAGAAGGTGCGTATCGCCAAGGCGCTGGAGCGGATGCGGGTGGATGTGATCGAGGCCGGATTTCCCGCCGCCAGCGAAGGGGACTTCGAATCGGTGCAGGCGGTGGCACAGTCGGTGCAGGAGAGCACGGTGTGCGGTCTGGCGCGGGCGCTGGACAGCGATATCGAAAAAGCCGGAGAGGCCTTGCGCGGCGGGGAACGGACGCGCATCCACACCTTCATCGCCACGTCGCCCATTCACATGGAGAAGAAGTTGCGCATGACCCCCGATCAGGTGGTGGAACGGGCGGTAGAGGCGGTGAAGCTGGCGCGGCGTTTCACCGACGACGTGGAGTTCTCCCCCGAGGATGCGGGCCGCTCGGAGCCCGATTTCCTCTGTCGCGTGCTGGAGGCGGTGATCGATGCCGGGGCCGGCACGGTCAACATCCCCGACACGGTGGGCTACAACGTGCCGGAGCAGTTCGGGGGGCTCATCCGCATGCTCCGGGAACGGATACCCAACGCGGACAAGGCGGTCTTCTCCGTACATTGTCACAACGACCTCGGGCTGGCGGTAGCCAACTCCCTGGCGGCGGTGATGAACGGCGCGCGGCAGGTGGAGTGTACCATCAACGGTCTCGGTGAGCGGGCCGGAAATGCGGCGCTGGAGGAGGTGGTGATGACGGTGCGCACGCGGCAGGATATCTTCCCCTGCACGGTGGGAATCGACACCACCCAGATCGTGCCCACCTCGCGGCTGGTCGCCAGCATTACCGGGTTCACCGTGCAACCCAACAAGGCCATCGTCGGTGCCAATGCCTTCGCCCATGAATCCGGTATCCATCAGGATGGTGTGCTCAAGAGCCGGGAGACCTACGAGATCATGCGCGCCGAGGATGTGGGCTGGTCGGCCAACCGGATGGTGCTGGGCAAGCACTCCGGCCGCAATGCCTTCCGCAGCCGTCTCAGGGAGCTCGGTATCGAGTTCTCCTCCGAGGAAGAGCTCAACGAGGCCTTTGCCCGTTTCAAGGCACTGGCGGACAAGAAGCACGAAATCTTCGATGAAGACCTGCAGGCGCTGGTCACCGAGGCGGGGACCGAGGCGGAGAACGAACGGGTCAAGCTGGTGGCGCTGAAGGTCTGTTCCGAGACCGGGGAGATCCCGGACGCCCGGGTGACCCTCAGTGTGGACGGAGTCGAACGGCAGGGCAGGGCGCAGGGCAGTGGTGTGGTGGATGCCAGCTTCAAGGCCATCGAGCGTATCGTACACAGCGGCACCGAGTTGCAGCTCTATTCGGTGAACAACATCACCAGCGGCACCGACGCCCAGGGAGAGGTCACCGTACGGCTGGAGAAAGGGGGGCGCATCGTCAACGGCCAGGGGGCGGATACCGACATCGTCATCGCCTCGGCAAAGGCCTACGTCAATGCGCTCAACAAGATTCTGGCCCCCGAGGAGCGAGCCCATCCGCAGGCGGCGGACGTGTGACGGAGCGACATGGACGAGCAGCGGCGACGGCACTACCTGGAGGCGATGGGCATCGTCCAGTGGCGGCGGCGTGATAGCGGGGAAGTGTCGGAAGTGACGGTACGGGCTCCGGACCCAGCCGCCGTCTCTCCTTCCCCGGTGGAAGGGGATGACGTTTCCCGGCTCGATTGGGAGGCACTGGAGGCCCGGGTGCGCGCCTGTACCGCCTGCGAGCTGCACCGGACGCGCACCCAGGTGGTGTTCGGCGTGGGCAATCGCAACGCCGACTGGATGATCGTGGGTGAGGCACCGGGAGCGGAGGAGGACCGGCGGGGAGAACCATTCGTCGGCCGTGCCGGCCAGCTGCTGGATGCCATGCTGCACGCCATCGGTTTGCAGCGGCAGGAGGTTTACATCGCCAACGTGCTGAAGTGTCGCCCTCCCAACAATCGGGATCCCAGGCCGGAAGAGGTGGAGCGGTGCGAACCCTACCTCAAGCGGCAAGTGGCGCTGGTGGCTCCCCGCTTGATCCTGGCAGTGGGCCGCATCGCCGCCCAGAATCTGCTCAAGACCAACGCACCCCTTTCCCGGCTTCGTGGGCGTGTCCATTCCTACGGCGAGACGGAAACGCCACTGGTGGTGACCTACCATCCTGCCTATCTGCTGCGTTCGCCGCGGGAGAAGCGCAAGGCGTGGGAGGATCTCAAGCTGGCCCGGGAGGTCGCCAGCCGATGAGCGAGGTGATCGACAGTTCTCTCCTCAGCCGGGCCATGACCGAGGCCGATCTCCCGGCGGTGATGGAGATCGAGCAGCGCGCCTACGTGGTTCCCTGGACGCCGGGAATCATGCGTGATTGTCTGCGGGTCGGTTATCACTGCTGGGTCTATGAGCGCGGAGGGGAGTTGATCGGTTACGGTATCCTGTCCGCTTCCATGGATGTGGGGGAGTCCCACATCCTCAACCTCTGCGTGCGCCCCGAGTCCCAGGGCCGGGGATTCGGCCGACGGATTCTGGAGCATCTGCTGGAGCAATCGAAGCGGCTGGGCTGCCATCTGGTCCTGCTGGAGGCGCGCCCTTCCAACCCGGTGGCGATACGCCTCTACCGCTCTGCGGGATTCGAGCAGATCGGCCGCCGCAAGCGCTATTATCCCACCCCGACGGGGCGAGAGGATGCGCTGGTCTTCGCTCTCGATATCAGTGCGGCGTTTTCTGCCTAGAGACCCTGTTTTGACGTCACGTCATTCCAGGGGTGCATCGTGGGATGCACAAAAGGATTCTCTCTGCAGGCCCAATGGAACCGGCGCCTCCCGCAACGGGATCATGTGATTGATATTTCTATTTTCCTTCCCAGGACAGAGGCAAATTTTTCCAGGGTGGAGAGTTTGATGTCCTCCGCATGATTCTCGATGCGGGAAATCGCCGACTTTTTGGTGTTCAATCGTTTTGCAACCTCTTCCTGGGTCAGCCCGGATTCTTCGCGGGCCAAGCGCAGCAATGCTCCAATCTTGAACGCCTGATAGCCCTCTTCATATCCCTTTTCAAACTCGGGATCCCTTGCCTTTCGAGTGCTAACATATTTTTTGAGATCGCTCATGATTTACCTTTTCTATTGAGATAATCTCTCTTTCTTGCCTCGGCCAGCTGAATTTCCTTGTTGGGCGTCTTCTGGGTTTTCTTTTGAAACCCATGTGTTAGAACGACTGAACTATCTCCGTCCATGAAACCCAGTAGCCGAAATATATCGTTTCCAGCCTGTGCTCTCACTTCCCAAAGACCATCTGTATTGGTCAATTTCTTGAAATATTGAACCGGAATGGTGTCCAATTCTTCAATGAGCTGGAGAACCCAGGCAACCTTTTGAGCCTGTTTTCCCGACAAGGAATCCAGAAACTCCTCCACGGGGCAGGCTCCGAGTTTGGATCGATAAAACCGAACCTCTCTCATTCGAATATGTTAACACAGATGTTAACTTTTTTCCACATCAGGACGGTTATGGGGATTGAGTGCTTGGGGACGGTGAAATTGCCAAAGATCTGTTTGGTCCCCTTCATTCGCGACAGCTACACCACCACATCGATATTCCGGCCCAGGTTTTCGGGCAGTGCGGAAGAGGGAGTGGTCTGCGTCGCGGACTGGATGAGCTGAGCCATCAGCTGCTGGTCGATGGCCATGGCCTTGCGTGCCACGAGGATGTTGACGGCGTCGCCGGTGCGCGCGGCGCTGGCGGCGTTTACCGGGGCGGCAGAAACGGAGGAAACGTTCATTTGGTCATTCCTCGACGAAGTTCAAGGGGTTTCCCTCCATAACGGCAGATTGCATCCAGGACTTGAGCGGAACCCGCTTTTTTCCCCTGCCGGGGGATCCCCGGCTCAGGCGGCATTCCGTTGCAGGGCCCGCAGGAAGGCGTCGATGAATGCAGGCAGGTCGCCGGGGCGACGGGAGGTGATGAGGTTGCCGTCCACCACCACCTCCTGATCGAGGTAGTGTACGCCCCCTCTGCGCAGCTCTTCCGCGATGGCCCGGTAACCGGTGGCTTCGCGTCCCCCGAGCACATCGGCAGAGAGCAGGATTTGCGGGCCGTGGCAGATGGCGGCCACCGGTTTGCCGTTTTCCACGAAATCGCGGACCATACGTTGTACGCGCGGGATCTTCCTGAGCTGCGCCGGCGCCTTGCCCCCCGGCAGCAGCAGCCCGTCGTAGCGGCCCGGGTCGATATCATCGAGGGTGTGTGTCACTTCCACTTCGGCGCCATGTTTTCCCCGAATTTTTCCCTTGCGTGGCGCTGCCACATCCACCCGGAAGCCGGCATCCCGAAGCCGGTTGAGGGGCTCGGTCAGTTCGCTGTCCTCGAATTCGTCGGTGCTGACGATCAGTATCTTCCGTTCCTCTTTCATGGGTTTCCGTCCTTCCGATCCAGCTCCCGCGCCAGCCGTTGCAGTTTACGGGAGACCTTCACCTGCGGCGCCTCGGGATGGGCGATACGCAGGGCAGCCGGTGGGAGGGAGGCCAGCTCCTCTCTCACCCGGGTGCGGATGGTCTCCAGAGGCTCGATGGCCTTCTTCAGCCGCTTCCCCGCGCGCATCACCGGCACCAGCAGTCCCCTGCCTGCACCCTTTTCTTCCGCCAGAGTGAGCCGGTCCTCGACCCATCGCCGCTGACCATCGTAGCGGCGGCGGATCTGCTTCCGTCCGGGCCAGGTGGCCTTTCCTTCGGAGTGTTTTCTCACCGGCCGGCCGTCGTACTCCACCAGCTTGTAGGCACAGTCCAGGTAGGGGACGTCGGCAGAGGTGTCGAGCAGGGTGCCGACACCGAAACCGTCCACCGGGGCCCCGGAGGCCAGCAGCTCCGCGAGACGATACTCGTCCAGGTTCCCGGAGCAGAAGATGCCGGTATCGTCGAGGCCGCCTTCGTCCAGGATCTCCCGCACCCGTCTGGCGTGGAGAGCGAGATCCCCGCTGTCCAGCCGTACCGCTTTGACCAGGATTCCCGTCTCCTGCAGCCGTTTCGCCAGTTCCACCACCTTGCGTGCTGCGGCCTCGGTATCCCAGGTGTCGATGAGCAGCACCGTGTTGTCCGGGTGGGACCGTGCGAAGCTCTCGAAGGCGGCGGTTTCGCTGTCGTGGGCCAGGATGAAGGAGTGGGCCATGGTGCCGAATACCGGGATCCCGTAGCAGGGATTGGCGAGGACCGTGGCGGTTCCGTCCAGGCCGGCCAGATAACCGGCCCGGGCGGCGAACAGTGCGGCCTCCGCCCCGTGGGCCCTGCGCATGCCGAAGTCCACCAGCAGCTTGTCCGGGGCGGCGAGTCGGCAGCGGGCTGCCTTGCTGGCCACCAGGGTCTGGAAGTGGAGGATGTTGATCAACCGGCTCTCCACCAGCTGCGCCACCGGCAGTGGCGCCACCACCTGCAGCATCGGCTCGTCGGCGAAGAAGGCGGTACCTTCCGGCAGGGCATACACATCGCCGTCGAAACGCAGCTCTGCGAGCCGGTCGGCGAAATCGCCCGCGAAACGACCGCTGCGCTGGATCCATTCCAGCTCGCGCTCGTCGAACCGCAGCCCCTCGAGGAAGGAGAGGGCCTGCTCCAGGCCGGCCGCGAGCAGGAACCCCCGCTCCGGCGGCAGGTGGCGGACGAAGAATTCGAACACTGCCGTCCGCTCCATGCCGCGCTCCAGATAGGTCTGTAGCATGGTGAGCTGGTAGAGATCGGTGAGCAGCGGCGAACGGAGGGGATCGGTCATGTGGCGAGATCCCGCGTGTGCACCAGTAATGCACCGGACTCTTGCATCTGTCGGATGGCGCGGCCACCATCACCGGGCTGGCGGTTGACCGCCCGTACGGCGTCCCGGATGAGGAATACCTGGAATCCCTCCCGCAGGGCATCCAGCACCGTTTCCAGCACACAGTAATCGGTGGCCAGGCCACCGACGAACAGGCGCTCGATCCCCCTTTTGTGCAGCCTCGTGGCCAGGTTGGTTCCCTGAAAGCCGGAGTAGGCCTCTTGATCGGGTTGCATGCCCTTGGATACCACGAGAGTCTCTTTCGGAAGAGCCAGTTCCGCGGGAAATTCGGCCCCTTCGGTTTCCGCGACACAGTGGACCGGCCACGGAGATTCGCCTTCCGAGCGGTTCCTGCAGCTCCCGTCGAAAGAGCAATGATTGGGAGGATGCCAGTCCCGTGTCGCGATGATCAGCAGGCCGGCTGCATGGAAATGTTCGATCCAGCGGTTGAGGGGCTCTATGACCTCTTCTCCTTGTGGCACCGCCAGGGCCCCGCCGGGGAGAAAGTCCTTCTGTACGTCGACGATGAGGAGCGCATCACCTGTTATCGGTTCGATGAGACGGGTTTGCATCGCGTCGCGCCTCCGTAGCGATGGGAGAAACCTTCGGGCGACCACAGCCATTGGAATTGCCGTGAAATATCACGCTCCATGATGTAGTCGCCTTTCAATACCTCGAATATGACCCCCTGAAAGAATGGGACTTTCCGCGTGCGGATTCAAGGGTGGCGAGGTTTTTCCTGTTTGGTTGCAGACAGATGCTCCAAATTTCGTCTGGCCGCGGCTATCACCCCGCAGAGGTGATCGACCCCGTCGAGGATGCGGGGGCCTTGCCGTTGCAACAGGTCGGGGGGAATGAAAAAGAGGTTGTCCAGGGTGACCGCCCGCAACCCGGACCACCGGCTCCACTCCCGTCGCCACTGCTCGTCCCGGCCGGGATCCCGGGCCGAGGTGATGATGGCATCCGGATCGGCGGCCAGCACCGCCTCCAGATCGATAGCAGGGGCCAGGACAGGGAGGTGGGCAAAGATGTTGCGGCCTCCGCAGAGGGTGATGGCCTGGCTGATCAACTGCTCGCCGTTGATGGTCATCAGCGGTCGATGCCATATTTCATAGAAGATCCGTACCGGCGATGCACCTGCGTGGCGGTGACGCAGTCGCTGCAGCCGTTTGCGAAATCGTTCCGCGAACCGGTGGGCGACCGGGTAGGTGCCCGCCAGCCGGCCCAACGACTCGATCTCTTCGGCGACATCGTCGAGCCATCGGGGCTCGCTGACGAAAACGGCGAATCCCAGCGAACGAAGCCGTTCGATGTCCCCGGTGCGGTTGCCGCTTTGCCAGGCCAGAATCAGATCCGGCTTCAGGGCGACGATCGCCTCGAGATCCAGGCCGGTGTGGTCACCGATGCGTGGGATCTTTTTGGCCTCGGGTGGGTAGTCGCTGTGACGCATCGTCCCCACCAGGGCGTCGCCCGCCCCGGCGGCGAACAGATTTTCGGTATTGTGTGGCGCCAGACTGACGATGCGTCTGGCGGGCTGCGGAAGGCGGATCACATCGCCGAGCGCATCCTCCACCACGATCTCCGCCCACACCTTGTGGCTCATCAGGGTTATAATGAGTGTAAGCACGAGCCCGGAACCCTTTCGCAAGCACACCATGAGCACTCCTTTCTGGCGCAGCAAACCCCTGGAACAGATGACGCCCGAAGAGTGGGAGTCACTGTGTGACCGCTGCGGAAAATGCTGTCTCTACAAACTGGAAGATGAAGAGAGCGGCAGGATCTATTATACGAATGTGGTCTGCAGCCTGCTCGATTTCGACAGCGGTCGCTGCACCCGCTATACGGAACGCAGCCGAGTGGTTCCGGGCTGCCTGACCCTCTCCCCCGAGAAACTGCCCGAGCTGCACTGGATGCCGGGTACCTGTGCTTATCGCCTGTTGGCGGAAGGGGAGGAGCTGCCCGACTGGCATCCCCTGCTGAGCGGTGATCCGGAGAGCGTACAGCGGGCTGGCGTTTCCGTACGCAGTTACGCGGTTCCCGACAGCGAGGTGAGCAACCCGGATGAGCTTCACCGATACATCATCGAGTGGCTGGAGTGACGATGGGCAGAGTATGGATGGTACTGGGCGCGTTCAACGCCTTTCTCAGCGTGGCATTGGGGGCATTTGGGGCGCACGGGCTGCGGGGGCACATCTCCGAGCGCCTGCTGACGGTCTACCACACCGGGGTGGAGTACCAGATGTCCCATGCGCTGGCGCTGTTCGCCCTGGGTATATGGCTGGAGCGCAATCCTCGCGCCCCTTTCGGAAATCTGGCGGCGGCCTTGTTGCTGGCGGGGATCGTCCTGTTCTCCGGCAGTCTCTATCTGCTGGCCGTTACCGGAAACCGTTCGCTGGGGATCGTCACGCCAATCGGTGGGGTCTGTTTTCTGACCGGGTGGGCCGTAGTGGTGATGTCGGTGTTGAGAGCTCGCCGCTGATGACGTCAATCTGACGATCCACGGATTGAAAAACGCCACGGAAACGTCACCGCGACGTCTCCGTGGTGTAGTGTCGTTGGCAGAGAAAAGTCACTTTATCTTGTCGATACCCAGCGCCCGCAGGATGTATTTCTCGAAGATGGGCTCGCTGGTTCCCTTCTTCATCTTGTTGATGAAGTATTTCTCGAACGCCTTTTTGGCCAGGTGGACCCACTTCCCCTTCTTCATCCAGGCCACGTTGCGGGGCGGTATCTGCGGCAGGGCGACGAATGCGGCGCCGGTGTCGCCCATGTCCGCCAGGCAGATGGCGTTCCAGGTGGCCTGGGACGAGGGCTCTTTGCCCGCCAGTGCGTCACGGATGTTGTGGGCCACCGCCGTGGCCATGGACTCGATCATATAACCGGTCTTCGGTGCTCCGGTGGGAACAGGGGTCGTTTCCACCGGCGGGATGGCGATGCAGACGCCCAGCGCATAGATGTTTTTCCACCTGGGGTTGCGCTGGTATTCGTCCACCTTCACGAAGCCCCGCGGGTTGACCAGATCCTCGCCCACCGCGGCCACGGCGTCCACCCCCTTGAAGGCCGGGAGCATCATGGAGAAGGCGAACGGCAGCTCGTGCTCCTTGATGGGCTCGCCCTGGTCGTTGTGCTCGGTGACGAACATCTTGCCATCTTCCACCCGCTCCACCTTGGCGTTACAGATCCAGGGAATGTGGCGGTGGCGCAGCTCGGACTCCAGCATTCCCTTGGAATCCCCCACGCCGCCCAGGCCGAGATGCCCGATATAGGGTTCGGAAGTGACGAAGGTCATCGGTACCCGGTCGCGGATCCTGCGCTTGCGCAGATCTGCATCCATGATGAAAGCGAATTCATAGGCAGGGCCGAAACAGGAAGCGCCCTGTACCGCGCCCACCACGATGGGGCCGGGGTTCTCGACCAGGGTTTGCCATTTTTCATAGGCCTTTTCGGCATGATCCAGCGTACAGATGGAGGCGGTGTATCCATCCGGGCCGGTCCCTTCGACCTCGTCGAAGGCCAGTTTCGGGCCGGTGGCGATCACCAGATAGTCATAATCGATGACCCGGCCGTCGGCCAGCACCACCTGGTTGTCGTCCGGCTTGATCTCACTGGCTCCGACCGGAATGAACTGGATCCCCTTGGCGGTGACATAGGGCTCTATCTTGAAACTGGTGTCCTTCCGGTCGCGCCATCCGACTGCGACCCAGGGGTTGGAGGGGACGAAATGAAAGGTGTCGGTATTGGATACCACCGTCACCTCGTGTTCCTTATCGAGCAGCTCCCGGACCTCGTAGGCGGTAGGCAATCCTCCCGTGCTGGCTCCTATGATGACGATATGTGCCATGAATCTTCTCCTTTGTTGTGATTCACGAATTGACAAGCATTTTTCAGGCCATTGTTGCAGCAAAGGGTGGTCGTTTGGATGAGGGTTAGAATATTTTGTAAGTTTAATATTCTATCGCCACCGTGGCCAGCCAATATTTACCTGGCGGCGTTCAAGGTGCCTTTGGCGACGCGCTGCCCGGCAGCGTGATCGGATGGATCCTGAGCCAGATTGGGGAAAGTGGCTGTAGAGTCGCTTGGCCTGCGTCGGCGTTGACAGCGGTGGATTGTCAAAAAAGAGAAGGAGCAAGAGAGCAGTGGCCCCGGGGTAACCGAAAGGTAGGCAACAGTGATGGGGGGAGGAGGCATCCGGCTCGGCAGCTCAAGGTTGGGGAGGTGCAAAAGAGATTTTGATTTGCAAGGAATCCCCGAAATTGGGATGCCCGTCGTAATAATGAAAATCCATCAATTACCCGGATCCCGTTTTGATCGATTCCTGCCGTTCTACTGGCAGCTCTCCCGCCATGCGGTCAGTTTCCTGTCCTTGCGCTGCGAGTGGAGTCCCAACGCGGTGGTGTAGGAGCAGAAGGTCTGGGTCGGAAACTCGTACTCGATGTGCAGCACCGGCTTGTCTTGGGCAACGAACGGCGTGAGTCGGTCGCACTCGGAATACAGGTAGCACGATTCATTGATGGCCCAGTCGAAATCGGCTACCAGCTCGGGGATCAACATCAATGAATTTTTCAGGCCGATACCCAGCCCCCTCTTGTGGGCCTCCTGGGCAAGCCAGCGGTTGTAGCGCAACTGGTCCGTTGCGGTGAGAGGTGGATTGGTGAAGCCATGTCGGTTGCTGTATCCATCCACGTTGTCCGGGTCGACGCCGTCACAACCTATTTCGCGCAGGTAGTCGAGACGTGCCGCCATGATTGGCCCGAGGATGTCCAGCCGGCGGATGTCCAGCCAGCGCTCTCCGGGCCAGTGGCTGAGATCGTTTCCCAGCACCTGGGGATTGGCGAGAAATTTGTAGGCGTCTGAACGCCACTCTTCGTAACTTCCTGCACTGAAATAGCAGACCACGCGGCGCCCTTTCCGGTGGAGCTGTCGAACGATCGAGCGGGCGGTGTTCTGATCGTAGTTGAAGAGATCGATGACATAGATGTCTGCTTCGATATCGAGGTCGAGTTCATCGATGGATCTCGCGTAGAGCTGAATCTGCCAGGAGTCCTGTCGATCGGGGACCCACCAGCTGGATGCCTTGACGGTGGTACGGCGTGCCTGAATGGAGAGATAGTCGATATTGCTGACATCGATGTTGTCGTCGGTCAGCAGACGGACCAGCAAGGTGCCGTCAGAACGGATGAAACGCCGGGGATCTTCCGTTACCTGGAAAGAGAGCAGACTCCATCGCCAGCTTTGCGCTCCTCCGTTGTCACCGATGGTTTCCCATTGTCCGTTCGCAAAATCGTAGAGTTGCCATTGCCACAGTTGTCGCGTTGCCGCGGCCCCTTTGTAGTTCACACTCAACTCGAGAGCACCATACTCCTCCGGATCGCTGTATGTGGGAAGGCGAAAGCTGAATACCCCGCTGTAGCCGGCGGCATGGGGATAGAGTTCGCGGTAGGCGCTCCACTTGTCGGTCGCCCCTGAAAGTTCCCTGGCTGCCAATGCCGTAAGCGGCTGGTTGCTGTGTCGCCCCTTGTGGGAGTCGTGCTGGGTTGGGAACAGCACCAGGTCGTGGCTATTGGCCGTTGTAATCATCGGGAGGAAAGCGATCAGAAAAAGGAGGATGGTCTTTTTGCTCATGAAAAGCTCTCTTCTCTTTTTTGTAGTGGGAGAGATCCCGAACGCCGCGCAGTGTGCCTAGCGGAAGTTGCTCCGACCCTGGAACTGCAGCGGTGAAGGACGGTCGACACAGCATGCAGAGCTCGAACATCCGTGCCTCCTGCTTCTAGGGGAAGATTCTTTGGATCAATGGGTTATGTCTTCCCCAAAAGGGGCCGCCCTCTAAAACGGTGCGGCATCAGGTACCTTATCGGTAAAAAAATGGTCAACTTTAATTTTCTTGCCATTTCCCGACCGGCCTGGGTTACTGAAGGAGTGTGAAGACCCACCACTCATTGCGGCATGAGTCACAGCTCCAATGTTGCGTCCGGGAGCGGCGGTTGTGCCGGGCTCGGTGTTCAGACGTGTATTCGTGCCCGAGTCGATAACCGAACCCGACGATGTGATTGAAAGGGTATGTCGGATGGATGGAGAGAACAGTAGGGGGCGTGTTCAACGATGTCCGGTTGGTCGAATTCCGGACGGTGCTGCCGGCTTGTCCTGCGACCGACAGTCAGAGCTGCCCTAGCGAGTTGAATCCGCGCTCTTTACGACGACCACGGCGGCGCACAGCGTTTTCCTGCTCACCTCTCCTACCAGCAGGTTTCCGGAAGCCGGGAGGGTTGGAGTCGTTTTCCAACTCTTCAGGAATCATTGAAAACAGTTTGTGTCATTCGCAGTTTTGGCGGCGTATTTCATTACATGTTGTCTAATATAGAAACAGCATTTTGTTATCCCTCAATGGGAGGGCGAAGGGCGTTTTTTTGAGATGAAACAAAGTGATAACGCAACAAACTATTAACAGTTGTTCATTGACGCTGCTTTCTATTTCTATATGTTAATAAACAACAAGAATGATCGGGCCAACATCGGGCCGCTGCCGGAAATCTGTTCCATCATACCCTGAAATCGCAGGAAATCGACGACAGGCCGGATCAGTCGACCCCCGGATGGGGGCTGTCTGCCGGATGTGTTTCCTGTTGCCCAAGAGTGGTTCATGACAAGAAAGGTCACTGAATAATGATAAAGAAGGTTCTTGCTCTATCTCTGGTCTTGCTGCTGACAGGCTGCGCGATGTCGCCCGGGATGAGGATGTCGCCTGGTGAGGGGGTCGGGACCGATGTCCGTCTGGTTCCCATCACCGCTTCTCTGATCGAGGCACAGCACAGGGCATCCGCGGAGGAGAAGGGGGTTCAGCCGATACCAGAGCAGTTTCGGGAAGAGGATGAACCGTACCGGCTGGGCGTCGGGGACATACTGAGCATCACCGTGTGGGATCATCCGGAACTCACCATCCCCGCCGGGGAGTATCGCTCGGCGGAGGCGGTGGGTCATCAGATCGCCAAGAACGGTACCATCTTCTATCCCTATATCGGGCGGGTGAAGGTGGCCGGGAAGACGCTCGTCCAGACACGCTATCTCCTCGCCCGTCTGCTCTCCAAACACATTACCCGGCCCCAGGTGGATGTCAGGGTGGCTGCCTACCTCAGCCAGAGGGCGTTCGTCGTCGGCGAGGTGGCCAACCCCGGCCCACAGCCCATCACCAATGTTCCGCTGACCGTCGTCGATGCGATAAAGCAGGCAGGAGGAACCACGGCCAATGCCGACTGGAGACACGTGACGTTGACCCGCGAGGGAAAACGCTATGTCATCAATTTGCTGGATATCTATGAAAAAGGAGACACGCGGCAGAACCTGCGCCTGAAGGATGGGGATGTGCTGAACGTCCCGGATTTGCAGGGGCAGAAGATCTTCGTCCTGGGTGAAGTTGCGAATCCCTCACCACTCTATCTGAGAAAGGGGCGGATGACGCTCTCGGAGGCGCTTGCCGAGGTGGGTGGCATCAAGCCGGAAACCTCGAATCCTGCCCGGATATATGTTCTTCGCAGCGGGGAAGATGGCCGGCCCAGTATCTTCCATCTGAATGCCAAATCGCCGGATGCCTTGATCCTGGGGGACCAGTTCAAACTCAGTGCGCGGGACGTCGTTTACGTGGAGACTGCCGAGGTGGTGCGCTGGAACCGTGTCATCGAACAGTTGCTTCCCACCACCAATTTGTTGCGTAACGTCGTGGAGACCGACTACACGCTGGGTGCCGAGAGGGGAAGATGGCGGCGGTAAAGGATCGCTGGTAACCGGTGGAACGTAACAGTAACGTCGAGGGGGATAAAAACCGTATGTTGCAGAGAACCAGAGACTCCGCCCGGATTACCCGGCGGGAATCGTCCTTCGCCGGCCGTGGTGGCAGCGAGTTCGTCATCGGTGAGCTGTTTCTCATCCTGGCGGAGTCGTGGAAACTGATCCTGGCGGCCATCCTGGTGACTACACTGGTTGCACTGGCCTATGTTCAGCTGGCGAAGCCCATATACCGCGCCGAGGCGCTCCTCCAGGTCGAACGCCAGGCACAGGGGATCGGGGCACTCGCCGATCTCTCCAATTTCTTCAAGGAGGAGTCGGCGATCGTCTCCGAGTTCCAGATCATCCGTTCCCGTATGGTCTTGGGGGAGGTGGTAAAGCAGCTGGGGCTGGATATTCGCGTGGAGCCCAAGGGCCTGTGGGGTGGCGGTCCCGTCCGGGTGGATGAATTTACGGTGCCAAAGGGGCTGGAAGGGAAGAGTTTTTCCCTGGTGGCCAGTGGCCAGGGGCGCTACAAGCTGCTGGGTCCCGAAGGGGAAAATGTTCTACTGGGAACCGTCGGGGAGCCGGGCAAGGCGCCGTTCGCCGACGGCATGATTGAGTTGTTCGTCTCCCGTTTGGATGCGGAGGAGGGGGATGAGTATCTGCTCGTCAAGCAGCCCCTGCTGGATACCGTCAACCAGCTGCGGCGGGAGCTGCGCATAGAAGAGATGGGCAAGGACTCCGGCATCCTGCGGCTCAGTGTGGAAGGGCCCGACCCGCAACAGATCACCAGACTGGTCAACGCCATTGCCAATGTCTATGTACGCCAGAACGTGGAACGCAAATCGGCGGAGGCGGAGAAGACCCTGGCTTTCCTGGAGGTGCAGCTGCCAATCCTGAGAGAGCAGATGGAGAGTGCAGAGGCCGCTCTCAACAGTTACCGGCTGCAGCGGGGAACAGTCAATCTGCCGCTGGAGACCCAGAGCCTGCTGAAGCAGGCGGTGGAGCTGGAGGCGAAGATCTCGGAGCTGACCACGAAACGGGAGGAGCTGCTGCAGCGGTTTCAGCCCAAACATCCACGGATTGCGGCCCTGGATGCCCAGGTCAATGCGCTGAAGCGTCAGCTGTCCAAGATCGACGAGCGTGCCCAGAGCCTGCCCGGTACGCAACAGGAGCTGTTGCGTCTCTCGCGTGATGCACAGGTGAGTACCACGCTCTATACCGCCCTGCTGAACAAGGCCCAGGAGCTGAAGGTGGTCAAGGCGGGGACCGTGGGCAACGTGCGGATCGTCGATGCCGCCTTGCAACCCCATGTCCCGGTGAAGCCTGTCAAGGGAGTGATCCTGTTGCTGGGGTTCATCCTGGGGGCGTTGGCCGGAGTCGTCATTGCGGTGGTGCGAAAACGGCTCCACGGAGGTGTGGAGGATCCGGAACTGGTGGAGCAACTGGGACTGCCGGTGTACGCCACCGTTCCCAACAGTCACCGTCAACGTGAGTTGGATCGCAAGGCGCAGGCCGGCAGCGGCAAGGCGGCGGTGCTGGCGGCCGTGGCTCCCGATGATCTGAGTGTCGAAAGCCTGCGCAGCCTGCGTACCTCTCTGCACTTTGCCCAGCTGGATGCGAAGAACGCCATCATCATGGTGACCGGTCCCAGTCCGGGCGCTGGCAAGAGCTTCATCAGTGCCAACCTGGCCGTGGTTCTTGCACGTTCCGGGAAGCAGGTCCTGCTGATCGACGGGGACCTGCGCAAGGGGCGGTTGCATACGATGTTTGGTCTCGAACGCAAGCAGGGTCTGTCCGAGATCATCGCCGGTGAGTCGAACATCGAGGAGGTAATCCACAGTAGCGGGATCGACAATCTGGATCTCATTCCCACCGGCACCTTGCCACCCAACCCCTCCGAGCTGTTGCTGCATGAGAATTTTGCCCTGGCGCTCGAGCAGATCGTGCCGTTCTACGATCACATCCTGATCGACTCGCCGCCAGTGCTGGCAGTGAGTGACGCCTGCATCATCGGCAGCCATGCCGGTGCGACCCTGTTGGTGCTCAAGGATGGCCAGCATCCGCTGCGGGAGATCGAGCAGAGTGTCAAGACGTTGCGCCAGGCCGGGGTGAACCTGCGCGGCGCCGTGTTCAACCGCATGGGCCGTCTCAACAGCCGCTACGGCTACGGGCGTTACTACGGCTATAGCTACAGCTATGGAAAATAGAGACCGGGCCGATAGAGCGCCGATATGCACAGGATCGCCTCCCTCTCCATCTGGCTGCTGATCTTCACCATCCCCTGGCAGGACATGTTGATGCTGCCGGGGATCGGGACGGTGAGCCGGTTCGTCGGGATCCTGGTGATCGCGGTCTCGTTCTTTGCAACTCTCTACCTGCAGCAGATACGGGTCCACCTGCTCAATCTGGCCATGCTGCTTTTCTGGGCGTGGGGCACCACCACCTACCTCTGGAGCATCAATCCGGAAGGGACCTGGACCGCCATCATCAGCTATTTCCAGATCATGGTAATGATGTGGCTGCTGCTGCAATGGACCACACGGCCGGAGGAGATCGAGCGTTTTCTCAGCGCCTACGTTCTGGGTTGCTACGTTTCGGTGGGTGCCACCCTGTTTGCCTATCTCTATCACATGGAGAGTGCCTACAAGAGGTTTGCAGCACCGGGGTTCGATCCGAATGACCTCGCGGTCATCATGTCGCTGGGGATTCCAATGGCGGGCTATCTGGCGGTCACAGCAAGACAAGGGGTGCTCTGCTGGCTCTATCGAGCCTATCCCCTGATGGCGCTGGGGGTGGTTTTCCTCACCGGCTCCCGCACCGGCTTCCTGGTTGCCCTTCTGGGTTGTTCCTACATGCTGTGGACCTACCGGGACCTCTCTTTCGGCAAGAAACTGGCCTTTCCGTTGCTCGGTATCGTCGCGTTCCTGATCATCCTTCCCTATATACCGGTGGACTCTCTGGAACGGATCCATACCATCGGCAGCTCCGTCTCCTCGGGGGACCTCAACTACCGGACCCGGATCTGGGCGGCCGCCATGGAGTCACTGGAGCACGACCCGCGTGGCGGGCTGGGGGTTCTCTGGGGTGTGGGATGGGACGGGTTTCCCATCTTGGTCACCCCCTATCTCGGGGAGCCCTACGTCTCCCACAATGCCTATCTCTCCATCATCATGGAGACAGGGCTGATCGGTTTCACCCTGTTTTGCCTGATATTTGCCATGGTGGTGTACCATGTCTTCCGGATGCCGCGCCGGGAACAGGGGCTGTGGCTGACCCTCCTGGCCATGTGGGCCATCGCCGCAATGGTTCTGAACTGGGAGTTCCGCAAGGAGACCTGGTTTTTGTTTGCGCTGGCGGTCGCTCATGCATCGGTGGCTGTCGGGGAGAGAAAAGAGGGTGCGGACACGCTGGCGGTTTTTCCCTCTGGCAAGGGGCTGGAACGGTGAATCATACAGGGTGATTGTCGAAAGGCATGCACTCCGAAGGGGGCGCTCTTTTTGGCCTTGTCGGACTGTTCGGATAGAATGTAGCCAAACAATAACCGATTCAGCTCATCCCCCAGTTTGCCGATAACCCGTCAGAGTTGCCCTCTGCCACCGGGCGAGATATTCCATCTCCATGCCGGGGGCTTCCGGTTGCTGGCCTGGAGTAACTGACCGTATGAACAAGAACAGAATGGATACCTCACGAAAGATCGCCCTTTTCCTGCCTTCCATAGGCTATGGCGGAGCGGAGCGGGTGACGGTCAATCTGGGCGGAGGGATCGCTGCCCGAGGGTTCGATGTGGACCTGGTATTCGTCACCTCCGACGATCCTCCCCTGCTGACCGACATCCCGGCGGAGGTGAATCTGGTCGATCTGGAGGCCGGCAGAGTGGCGGCCAGCCTGCCGGGGCTGATCCGTTATCTGCGTCGGGAGCGCCCGCTGGCGCTGCTGTCCGCCCTTGAACATACCAATGTCATTGCGCTTCTTGCAGCCCGCCTCGCGCGGGTCGATACCCGGATTGTGGTCAGTGTTCACACCACGGTCAGCCGGGCCATCGAGGACTCGACACTGTTTCGCTCCCGTCTGTTCCCGTGGCTGATACGCTGGTTCTATCCGTGGGCGAGCAAGGTGGTGGCGGTTTCGGAGGCGGCGCGGAACGATCTGCTGGCGGTCACCGGATTGCAACCGGACAGTATCCAGGTGATCAACAATCCGGTGGTTACCCCTCGACTGTTCGAGAGGGCGAAGGCTCCACTGGACCATCCGTGGTTTGCGGCCGGGGAGCCCCCGGTGATCCTGGGGGTGGGACGGCTGGTGACCGCCAAGAACTTCCCACTCTTGTTGCGCGCCTTCGCCCTGGTGCGGAAAGAGCAGCCGGCGCGGCTGCTCATCCTGGGCGATGGGGAGCAGCGCCAGGTGCTGGAGTCGCTGGCGGATGAGCTGGGGCTCACTCCCCACGTGGCGATGCCGGGATTCGTGGACAATCCATACCCCTACATGGCCCGAGCAGGTGCCTTCGTTCTCTCCTCCAGCTTCGAAGGGCTGCCTACGGTGCTGATCGAGGCGTTGGCGTTGGGGATTCCCGTGGTGTCCACCGATTGTCCCAGCGGCCCGTCGGAGATTCTGCAACAGGGGCGTTGGGGTACCCTGGTTCCCGTGGATGACGAGCGGGCCCTGGCGGAGGGGATTCTGCAGGCGTTACGGCAACCCGTGGCCGATCCCGGGGAGACCGGAAGCTGGCAACCCTACGAGCTCGGGCGGGTGGTCGACCAGTATCTCTCGCTGCTGACGGGTGAGGAGGCATAGGGTGGCACGGGTTTTCGTCCTGGGGAGTTTCGCCGATTCGCTGATCCTGTTTCGCGGCCCGCTGCTGGAGGAGATGGTGCGCAGCGGCCATGAGGTGTTTGCCTGTGCCCCTGACGCCTCTGAAAAGGTACGCAAGGCGCTCGATGAAATGGGGGTCGTCTATCGTGATATCCCGCTGCATCGTACCGGAACGAATCCTTTCCGCGACCTGCGCACCTTTGTGGAGTTGTACCGCCTGTTTCGGGAGATCCAGCCAGAGGTGGTTCTGAGTTACACCATCAAGCCGGTACTGTACGGTTCACTGACGGCGAAGATCGCCGGGGTCTCCCGTAGCTACTCCATGATCGAGGGGTTGGGGTTCACCTTCATGGGCAGTGGATTCAAGAGCCGGGTGCTGGGGCTGATTACCCGCCGGATGTATCGCTTGGCCCTGAGATTCAATCAGAGGGTGTTTTTTCTCAATCCCGACAATCTGCAGGTATTCGTGGAGCAGAGACTGTTGCGAGACGGTTCCCAGGCGGTGATGTTGAACGGGATCGGGGTGGATCTGGAGCGTTTCTCGCCAGCGCCGCTCCCCGAGGGGATCTCTTTCCTGCTCATCGCCCGGTTGCTGGGGGACAAGGGGGTGAGGGAGTACGCCGCAGCCGCCCGCCGGATTCGCAAGAGATACCCGGAGATACCGTTTCGCCTAGTGGGCTGGCTGGATCGGGACAATCCCGACACCATTTCAGAGAAAGAGTTGGATTCCTGGATTCGGAGCGGTGACATCGACTACATCGGGCGGCTCGAGGATGTCCGTCCTGCAATTCGTGATGCCGCTGTCTATGTGCTGCCCTCCTATCACGAAGGAACCCCGGTCAGCGTCATGGAGTCCATGGCGATGGGGCGACCGATCATCACCTCCGATGCCCCCGGTTGCCGGGAGACGGTACGCGAAGGGGAGAACGGTCTGCTGGTTCCCCCCGGTGATGTGGAGGCGCTGGTGGGGGCCATGGAGCATTTCATCGAGCATCCCGGAGATGTGGCGCGTTTCGGGCGGGCCAGCCGCCGGATTGCTGAAGAGAAGTACGATGTGCACAAGGTGAACGCGGTGATGATGGATACGATGGGTCTGAAAGGATGAGTGGCGTCGTGAAGCGAAGTGTCTTTCTGGCCTCCTGGCTGGTTACCCTGGGCTGGACGGTGTTGCTGGCCTATCTGCTATTGAAGCCCGGTACGGCCGCCCATGCGGGCGGTTCCTTCTCGGATGCCTTCTTCAGGTCCGACTTCTCACGTACCGACATGATTGAGGCGGTGGCGCACGTAGTGATGTTTGGTGCTCTCACCCTGCTCTGGGGATGGACCCTGGCCTTTCATTATCCGGCACGTTATGCTGCGGCGATGACGGTGATGATTGCGGTGCTGATGGGGACGGCTACCGAGTTTGGCCAGTACTTCGTTGCCAGAGGGGCGCTGATGCTCGATCTTGCGGCCAATTTCGTTGGCATAGCACTCTCTGCCGTCGCCCTGCGGCTCTTCGCTGTTTCTGTGTCGAAAAATGGCTTGAATGATCGTTCATGAGCAAGGAGTGAGCGGAGAAGCGATGGAGATCGAGCGGACCATTCCCCCTCTGCGCCAGCGCCTGCGGGCGTGGCGCTCTTCGGGAGACCGAATCGCCCTAGTCCCGACCATGGGGAACCTTCACGCCGGCCATCTGGCGTTGGTGGAGCGGGCCCGCGAGCTGGCCGACAGGGTGGTGGTGAGCCTGTTCGTCAACCCCACGCAGTTTGGTGCGGGCGAGGATTT